>OFMT01002410.1_pt1 | contig 11211 bp, 7 predicted proteins | sample 1541891 | NCBI WGS metagenome assembly OFMT01 (sample SAMN04209230, study PRJEB22552) | human gut metagenome | biome: gut; material: feces | host: Homo sapiens | place: USA: Oklahoma | reverse complement strand
CGTGAGAGACAGGCTCATGGTCGTTGTGCGGATCCATATAGCGCAGGAAGTACCACGAAGAACCCGCCCACTGGGGCATGGTGTCGGTCTCGCGCTTGGCGTCGCACCCGCACTTGGGGCACTTGGTATTGACCCAGTCGGTCATCTTGGAGAGCGGGCTCTCGCCGTCGTCGGTCAGCTCGTAGCTGTCCACCTGCGGCAAAACGAGCGGAAGCTCCTCTTCGGGCACGGGCACCCAGCCGCACTTCGGGCAGTTGACGAGGGGGATGGGCTCGCCCCAGTAGCGCTGGCGGGAGAAGACCCAGTCGCGCAGCTTGTAGTTGACCTTTTCATGGCCCCATCCCTGCTCGACGGCGTACTTCTTCATCGCGGGGATAGCCTCCTTGACGGTCATACCGTTTAAGAAGCCGGAGTTGACCATGATGCCGGTGTCATCCTTGAGCGTGAAGGCCTCCTTCGTGATGTCGCCGCCCTCGACGACCTCAACGATGGGCAGGCCGAACGCCTTGGCGAAGTCCCAGTCGCGCTGGTCGTGGCCCGGAACGCCCATGACGATGCCGGTGCCGTAGCCCATCAAAACGTAGTCCGAAACAAACATCGGCACAACCTTGCCGGTCGCGGGGTTGATGACCTCGATGCCGTCGAGGCGAACGCCGGTCTTATCCTTGTTGAGCTCGCCGCGCTCAAAGTCGCTCTTGCGGGCGGCGGCAGCCTGATATGCCTCGACCTCGTCCCAGTTCTTGATGATGCCCTTCCACTTCTTGAGCAGCGGGTGCTCGGGAGAGATGACCGTGTACGTCACGCCGAACAGCGTATCGACACGGGTGGTGTAAACGGTGATATCATCCTCGGTGTTGGTCTTGAACGTGACCTCGGTACCGGTGGAGCGGCCGATCCAGTTGCGCTGCTGCGTCTTCACGCGCTCGATGTAGTCGACGTCGTCGAGATCGTCGATCAGGCGGTCGGCATACTTCGTGATGCGCAGCATCCACTGAGACTTCTCCTTGCGGATGACGGGCGCGCCGCAGCGCTCGCACACGCCCTCGACGACCTCTTCGTTGGCCAGAACGCACTTGCAGCTCGTGCACCAGTTGACGGGCATCGTCGTCTTGTAGGCAAGGTCGTGCTTGAACAGCTGGAGGAAGATCCACTGCGTCCACTTATAATACTGCGGGTCGGTCGTGTCGATCACGCGGTCCCAGTCGAAGCCGTAGCCGAGCATCTTGAGCTGACGGGTGAAGTTCTTGATGTTCTGCTGCGTGACGATGGCGGGATGGATGTGGTTCTTGATGGCAAAGTTTTCCGTCGGCAGGCCGAAGGCGTCAAAGCCGATGGGGTTCAAGACATTGTAGCCCTGCATGCGCTTTTTGCGGCAGATGATGTCCATCGCCGTGAACGGGCGCGGGTGGCCGACGTGCAGACCCGCGGCGGAGGGGTACGGGAATTCGATCAGGCCGTAGAACTTGGGGCGCTTGTCCCCCGTCACGGCGGCGTAGGGCTTTACCTGCTCCCACTTGTCCTGCCATTTTTTCTCAATGGCTGCGAAATCGTACTTCATGGATCTTCTCCTTTATGTGAAATAGTGTTTTGATGCGAAAAAAAGTCCCTGACCGTTTTTCAAACGGTCAGGGACGTAACGAACACATTACGCGATACCACCCTGATTCAGCGCACGGTTTCCCGTGAGCCCTCAGCGGCTTCATAGCCTTGCCCGTAACGGGGGCGACCGTTCCGCCCTTTCAGGCGGACTGCTCGGGAGTGAGTCATCCACGCGCATTTTCCCACCGGCTCGCACCGACCGCCGGCTCTCTTCAGGTGAAAATCACGCGTCTTTTTGCTCCGTCATCGCGTTTTGCATAAATTCAGCATGACCATTTTAGGCGTTTTGTCCCGCCTTGTCAAGCGTTATTTTTCCTCGGCGTGGGGCAGGATGGCGCTCAGGTCGACTTCCTCGCCGTCGGCCCACAGGTGCTCGAGGGAATAGAACTTGCGCGCCTCGTCGTTGAAGACGTGGACGACGACGCAGCCGTAGTCGAGCAGAACCCACGTGCCGCCGCGGTAGCCCTCGCGGTGCAGCGGCTCCTCGCCCTTTTCGGTCAGTTCCTTTTCCACCGCGTCGCACAGCGCGTTGATCTGCGTGTTGGACGTACCGGTGCAGATGACAAAGTACTCCGCGAGCGTCGTGATCTTGTCGATGCGGATGAGTCTGATCTCCTTACCCTTTTTGCTGTCGAGCGCCTTGACGGCGATCTCGGCCAATTCTCTGGAAGGTAACATAGGGGTCTCCTTTTCTTATTTTGAGTTTTTGATCTTTTTTATTCTTTTACGTTACGGGCGCAGCCATTCCGGCATTTCGTCGCTGCCGGTCGTGCCGCTGTTGTCGCCGGTCGTTCCGCTCTCGCCTGTACCCGGGTCGATCGGCGTCACGGGGTCGACGGGCGTGGTTGGCGTGGTCGTACCGCTGTTATCGCCAGTGTTGCCCGGATCAACGGTCGTGCCGCCGCTGTTGTCGCCGGTATTGCCGGGGTCGACCGTCGTGCCGCTGTTGTCGCCGGTATTGCCGGGATCGGTGGCCGTACCCGGGTCGGTCGTCGTGCCGCTGTCCCCTGTGCCGGTCTGTGAGCCGGAGGAGGAATGGTGGTTCTGCGGCTGGGCGGCCTTGCTGTCCTCCACATGTCCCGTGGACGAGGACACCGAGCCATCCGAGTTGACGGACATGATGTCAAGGTCGCGCATCGTGAACTTCTCGACAAACGGGCTGAGCTCGTTGTTGACGAGGTCCAGCAGCTCCTGCGCGTTCGGCGTCACGTAAGACTGCGTCCTGTGGTACACGCGGCTGTAACACGATTTGTTCGTGTTCGGCATCGTGACGAAGTTGACATTCTCGATCTTGAGCCCGCCCATGACGGCCTGCGAGCCGAACCACAGCATTTCCTCAAACGTCAGGTCGGAGGTAACGTTGTTTTTCACCACGCGGGCAAAGTCGCCGATCTTCGTCACGTTCTTGAGCTGCAAAAGCTGCTCGATCATCGCCTTTAAAAGCGACTGCTGGGTCTTGATGCGGCCAAGGTCACCGTCGGCGTAGCCGTAGCGCGAGTCGGTGTCGTGGCGGTAACGCAGCACCTGCATCACGTCGCTGCCGCTGAGAAGCCGGTAACCCTTCGTCTGGTGGATGTGCAGGTCCTGATAGGGGTCGTCGTAGTTCATGTTGCGCGGCACATCGTAATAGACGCCGCCCATGGCCTTCACGATCTCGCCGACGGCGTCCCACTCGACGACGACCTGATAGTCCGGCTCAAAGCCGACGAGCTGGGCGATCTCCTTATAGAGCGCCTTGATGCCCTTTTCGCCCCCGCCGTAGTAGTTGTAGACGGAGTTGATACGCTTGATATCCCACGGGACGTTGACCATCGTGTCGCGCGGGATGGACATGACGGTCGCCTTCTGGTTCGTCACGTCATAGCTCGCGAGCAGCATCGTGTCGGTGTTGCCGCCGCCGCCCGTGTCGCGGCCGAGAATGAGCACGGTGTAGAAATCCTTGCTCTTTCGCTCGCCGCCCGCCTTCGGGCGCACGCCGTCGCCATAGTCGATATCGTCGATCTGCTCACTATTGTTATTCTTGCTGTCAGTGTCCTTGCTCGGCAGCTCCGGCGCGCGGATTTTCAGCAGATAGCTGCCGCCGGCGACCACACCGCACAGCAGCGCGATGAGCAGCACCTTGGCAAAGAGCCTCCCTGGGTGGGAAAAGGTCTCCTTGACCTGCTCCCAGGCCTCGTCGCAGTTGCGCTCGAAAAAGCCCTCTTTCCGGTGCGTGTGCCGCCCCTCGTAATAGGGGTCTTCCCTGTCTCTCTCGTAAATTTCTCTTTGATCACTCATGGGTATGTCCTCTCAGATATTCCAGCGCTTGCAGCGTGTTATGGTGAACGGGGTTGCCCATCTGCTCCATTTCCTCCACGGTCATGGCAAGGCCCATTTCAAGGCCCTTGTCCAGATCCTCCCACACGACCTTGCGGAGGTCCTCCACGCCGTCGAAGTCGCGGTTCGGCTCGATGTAATCGGCAAGGTAGATGACCTTTTCAAGTAACGTCATATTTGCCTTGCCCGTCGTGTGCCACAGGATCGCGTTGTAAATCTCGTCATCCGCGCCGTACATGTCGCGCGCGAGCGCCGCGCCGGTCTTGGCGTGCAGCAGCTTGAGCGCCTTTTTCTCCAGCTCGTCGAGTTCGATGTGGTAGTGCTCGCACATCGCAAGCTGCTCTTCCATCGAAAGACGCTTGGTCGAGTCATGCAGAAGCGCCGCAAAGCGCGCCTTTTCGACGTCTGCGCCGTACTTTTCCGCAAGCGCCTTGGCCGTCTGCTCGGTGCCGAGCACGTGCGGGATGCGCTTGGCCTTGAGGTAGGAGAGCGCGATGGGTCTCAGGTCCTCTAAGGTTAGACGTTTTAAATCGAGATTTGTTCCATAAAGATGCTTGCGGTAAATATATCCCAGCACCGCGGGGGCCAGAAGCCCATCCGTCTCCCTCTTCGGGATGCGCGCGCGCAGCTCCGTCGACGAGACGTCGACAAGGTTCGGCAGCGTCATCGTCACGATGCGGCTGCCCGGAAAGCGCTGGCCGAGGTACTTGCGCTGCGGGGCGAAAAGCTCCTCGCCGTCCTTTTCCGTGCGGCCAAAGGCGCACAGGCCCGCATAACGCACGATCTCGTCCGGCTTGTACCAGTACTGGAACGTCAAGAACATGTCCGTTCCCATCAGAAGCCACAGCTCATCGTCGGGATGCTCCTCATGCAGAATGCGCAGCGTGTCCGCGGTGTAGCTCTTGCCACCGCGCGCGATCTCCATGTCGGAGACTGTGACCTTCACGCCCGTGTCGAGCGCGATCTGCTCGCCCATCAGGCGCGTCATCGCAAGGCGGTCGTCCGCCCCTGCCGCGTCGGCGGAGAGCATCTTGTGCGGCGGGATACCCACCGGGATGAGCAGGAGCTCGTCGAGCCCTAGATATTTTGCCGCGCTCTCGGCCGCGGCCATATGACCCAGATGCGGCGGGTTGAAGCTGCCGCCGTAAATTCCGATCTTCAAGTTTGTTCGACCTCTTTTTCTCTTTTACACGGTCTTCTTCGCTGCCTTGGGCAGCACGATCTTGTCCTTCTTGTCCTTTTTGTGAGAGGTGCGGTAGAGCACGAATTTCGTGCCGATGACCTGCACCTGCTCGCTGCGCGTCAAGGCGCTCAGCTCGTCGCACGCCTCGCGCGCGGTGAGCATGCTGTTTTCAAGCACGCGGCACTTGATGAGCTCACGCGCCTCCAGCGCGTCGTTCGCCTGCTTGACGAGGTTGTCGCCGATGCCGTCCTTGCCGATGTGGACGATCACGTCGAGGTCATTGGAAAGGCTGCGCAGATACGCGCGCTGTTTGCTGCTTAATTCCATAGTATTTCCTTATCCTTTTTATTGATGTTCCGCAAGATAATTCTTGAGCGTTTCCTTGAATGCCCGCAGTGCCTTGCCGCGGTGCGAGATCTCCGCCTTTTCTTCTGCCGAAAGTTGTGCAAAGGTCTTTCGCTTGTCAGGCACGAAGAACACGGGATCGTAGCCGAAGCCGTTTTCGCCCATCGGCGCGAACGCGATCGTACCCTCGACCTCGCCGTCGTCCTGCAAGACGTCGCCGTTCGGGAACGCGCAGGTGATCGTCGTGTGGAAGTGGGCGCGGCGGTCGGCCTGCCCGTGCAGCATCTGCAAAAGAAGACGGTAGCGGCCGGTGTCATCCAGCCCCTCGCCGCCAAAGCGCGCGCTGTACACGCCGGGGCCGCCGTTCAGCGCGTCGACGCACAATCCCGAATCGTCCGCGATGGCGGGGAGCTTCGTCGCCTCCATGACGGCCTTGGCCTTGAGAAGCGAATTCTCGGCAAAGGTCTCGCCCGTTTCCTCCACCTCGATCTTTACGCCGAGGTCGGCCTCCGACACGACCTCCACGCCGAGCTCGCCAAGAATGGCGCTCATTTCCTTCAATTTCTTGGGGTTCTGCGTTGCCAAAACAAATTTCATCGTCAAACCTCCCACGGGTCTTTTTCCCGTCTCTTCCTGCTTTTTTCTTCGCGCTTTTCTTCCTCGCGCTGCGCCTTGCGCTCTTCGCGCTGCGCGCTCATCTTTTCCTGCCATGCCGTGAACTTTTTGTCGAGCTTATCGAGCGGCCACTCGATCTCCGGCACGGGCACGATGACCACCTTGCAGCTCTCACAGTAACGGGCGGGCGTGTAATAATCTCCTAACAGCCCCGCTCTGCCAAGACAGACCTGTTCCTTCTCGTCGCCAAATCCGTCTTTGAGCATGCCGTCCTCACCTCTTGGACACCAGTAAATATCACGCAAGACAGGGATGGCTCCATCTCGCATTTCCTTTCCGCAATAGGGGCAAACAGAAGTGATTTCCATATTCGTCTCCTTTTTATCTCGCGAAATGTTTGCTTTTTGTCTTAGATCAGCGCCTTGACGTATTCCTCCGCGTTGAACGGCTGGAGATCGTCGATGCCCTCGCCGAGGCCGACGTACTTCACCGGCACGCCGAGCTCCTGCGCAATGGCAACGCAGATGCCGCCCTTGGCCGTGCCGTCGAGCTTCGTTAAGATGATGCCGGTGAGCCCCGCCGTCTCGCGGAAGACCTTCGCCTGCTGCAATCCGTTCTGCCCCGTCGTCGCGTCGAGCACCAAAAGCGTCTCCTTCGCGACGTCCGGCGTCTCGCGGTCGATGATCTTGCGGAGTTTCGAGAGCTCGTTCATCAGGTTCACCTTGTTGTGAAGTCTGCCCGCCGTGTCGCAGAGGACGACATCGACACCTCTCGCCTTCGCCGCGGCGAGCGAGTCGAACAGCACCGCGCCGGGATCCGCGCCTTCAACTGAGCGGACAATCTCGCACTCGGCGCGGTTTGCCCAAATTTCAAGCTGATCCGCCGCCGCCGCGCGGAACGTGTCCGCCGCGCATAAAAGCACGCGCTTGCCCTCGCCCTTCAGACGGTGGGCGATCTTGCCGATGGACGTGGTCTTGCCCACGCCGTTCACACCGATGACCAGCACGACGCTCGGCTTGGTCGACAGGTCAAGCGCGGTGTCGCCCACGTTCAGCTTTTCAATCAAAATATCGCGCAGCGCCTGCTTCACATCGTCGCCGCGCTGGATGCTCTTCTGGTACACGACGTCGCGCAGCTTTTTCACCGCGTCGTGCGCGACCGTCGCGCCGAGGTCGGCCATAATGAGGCTGTCCTCGAGTTCGTCATAGAATTCGTCGTCAATGGTCTCCCACACGATGGTGTCGAACCACGCCTTTTTGATCTTTGCAAAAATACCCATTTGTTTCTCCTCGCGCTTTATTCCTTAATGTTGAGTTCCTTCGCCATGTCGTTCATATTGATCGTCAGCACCTTGCTCACGCCGCGCTCCTGCATCGTGACGCCGTAAAGAACGTCCGCTGCCTCCATCGTGCCGCGGCGGTGCGTGATGACGATAAACTGCGTTTTGCTCGTGATGCGGCGCATGTAATTGGCCACGCGCACCACGTTCGGCTCGTCGAGCGCCGCCTCGATCTCATCCATGACGCAGAACGGCGTCGGATGAACCTTCAGGATGGCGAAGTACAGCGCGATGGCGACGAACGCCTTTTCGCCGCCCGAGAGCAGCGTGATCGTCTTGAGCGCCTTGCCCGGCGGCTGGACCTTGATCTCGATGCCGCAGGAGAGCACGTCGTTCTCATCCTCGAGCTCGAGCGTGGCCTTGCCGCCGCCGAACAGCTCCAAAAACGTCTCCTGGAAGCTCTCGCGGATCAGCGCGAACTGTTCTTTAAAGATGACGGTCATCTCGCTTGTGATGCTGTCGATCACGCCGACAAGCTCACCCTTCGCCTTTTCCACATCGTCGCGCTGGGTCGTGAGGTAAGTGTAGCGCGTATTCACGCGCTCGAATTCCTCGATCGCGCCGACGTTGACCGCGCCAAGACCGCTGATGGCGCGCTTGAGCTCGCCGATGCGGCGGCTCGCCTTGGCGACACTCTCGAGCTCGATGCGCTGCTCCTGCGCGGCGGAGTGCGACAGCTCGTAGTTTTCCCACAGCTTGTCGAGGATCTGCTGCTCCTCCATCGCGCTCGTCGCGCGCTTCTGTTCGAGCTTGCTGACGCTGCGCTCGACGTTGAGCACGTTTTCGTTGAGCTCGCGGCCGCGGCGGTCGCTCTGGCTGCGCTCGGCTTCAAGTGCGAGTTTCGCTTTGGAAAGCGCTTCGAGCTCGGCGCGCTTTTCCGTCATTTTGCCGCTCAGCGCGGCGATCTCAGTCTCATGTGTGCCGATCTCGCGCTGCGACTGTTCGCTCGCGGCCCTGTACTGCTCGATGAGCGCTTTTCTGCTCTGCTCGTCGCCCTGCATCTGAGCACGCAGGCCCTCCAAGCTCGCGAGCGACTTTTCCGTCGTCTCGCGCTCGGCGGCATAGCCTGCGAGTACGCTCTTTTTCTCGGCGATCTCGTCGCCGAGGCGCGAGGTCGAACGCAGCAGCTCGCTCTGGCCGGAAAGGCTCTTTTCCGCCTGCGCGCGCAGCTCGCCCGCTTCCTTCTCCTGCGAAAGCGCGAGCGCTTCCTTTTCCTCCGCCACGCGCTTCACTTCGCCGCGGCGGCGCGCGATGGTCTCGCGCTCGGTATCCAAACTCTCGAGCCGCTCGCGCAGCGACGAGAGCAATAAGTCATAATGATTTTTATCGCCCTGCAATTTGAGCACGGCGTCCTCCGCCGCGCGCTGCTGGCCCTGTGCGACCTCCAGCTCGTAGCGCGCTTTGGCAAGCTCGCGCTTGGCGTCCTCGGCGGCCTTGGCGGCAAGGTCGAGCTTTTCGGCAAGGCTGCCGCGCCGCGCCGTCAGCTCGCGCAGCTCGCCTGCGCGGCTCAGAATGCCTGCGCTGCGAGAGATCGAGCCGCCCGTCATCGAGCCGCCGCGGTTCAAAACCTGGCCGTCGAGCGTCACGATGCGGAACGCGTTCGAAAACCGGCGCGAGATCGTGATGCCGCAGTCAAGGTCCTCGACCACGACCGTGCGGCCGAGCAGATTCTTGAAAATGCCGTCGTATTCGCGGTCGTATTCCACCAGCTCGCTCGCAAGGCCGACGTAGCCGTACTCGTTCTGCACGCGCGCATCGCGCAGCGCCTCGCCGCGGATCGACGAGAGCGGCAGGAACGTCGCGCGTCCGCCGTCGCGTTGCTTTAAGAGTTGGATGGCGCTCTTCGCGTCCTCCTCGCGCTCGACGACGATGTTCTGCAAGCCCGCGCCGAGCGCGATCTCGATCGCGACGGCGTATTTTTTGCCGACCTTCATCAGGTTGGCGACCGGCCCGCGCACGCCGCGCAGCGCCTTGCGCTCCGACGCCTGCATGACCGTGCGCACCGCCTTGTTGAAGCCCTCGTACTCCTTTTCCATCTCGCTGAGTAATCGGATGCGGGAGTCTAAGTTGTTCATCTCCATCGTGAGGGAAACGTGCTGCTCGCCCGTCTCCTTCTCGCGCTCGACGCGCCCCTGCATCTTCATCGTGTGGCCGGCGATGATGTTGCGGATGGCGTCGGCCTCCTCCTGCGCGGTCTCGAGCGCCCTGCGGTTCTCCGCAGCGCTTTTGCGCGTGTCGGAAAGCTGGGTTTCCCCGCTCTCCTGCTCGGCGGCAATGGCGCTCTCGCGCTCGTCCATTTCCGAAAGCGTCGAGCGCAGGGCGGCAATTTCCGCGCGGCTGTCCGCCGCGGCGGACAGGGCGAGCGCTTCGCGAGCGCGCAGGGTCTCGGCCTCGCTCGCGGCCTCGCCCGCGTTTTTCGACAGCTCCTCCGCCTGCTTGAGCAGCGAAGAAAGCGCCGTTTCGACTTCGTTTTTGCTTCTCTCCAGCTCTTCGATACGCGCGCGCTGCTGCGCAATCTGCGCATCCATCGATCCCACGCGGTCAGACTGGCTTTTGAGTTCCTCCTCCACGCGTGCGATGTTCTCTTCGTTGTGCGCGATGCCCGTTTGCAGCACCGCGACGGCAGATTCCTGCTCTTTGACCTGCGCGTCGAGCTCGGAAAGCTGCGCGCGCTTTTCCTCCTGCGAGATGTCATTCTCGTGGATGCGCGCGGAGAACTGCTCGGACGCAGCGTACAGCGCCTCTAAGTCCGCGTTCGCCTTTTTGAGCTCCTCGCGCGCGAGCGACAGGTCGGTGTCGAGCTTGATGGCGTTTGTCTTGAGCGTTTCCAGATTTTCAAGCCACACGGAAATTTCCAAAAGGCGCAGTTCGTCGCGGTAGATAAGATACTGCTTCGCCGTCTCTGCCTGCGCACGCAGGGGTTCGACCTGCAATTCCAGCTCGGCGATCTTGTCGTTGATGCGCACTAAGTTTTCTTCCGTGCGCTCCAATTTACGTTCCGTCTCCTCCTTGCGGTAGCGGAAGCGCGAAATGCCCGCCGCCTCTTCAAAGATCTCGCGGCGGTCGCCGCTCTTCTGCGAGAGTATTTCGTCGATGCGGCCCTGACCAATGATGGAATAGCCCTCGCGGCCCATGCCGGTGTCCATGAACAGCTCATTTACGTCACGAAGTCGGACGGACTGCTTGTTGATATAGTATTCCGATTCGCCGCTGCGGTAGTACCGGCGCGTGACGGCGACCTCGGTCTCCTCCATGCTGGGGAAGATGTGCTCGGTGTTGTCGAGCACGAGGGTCACCTGCGCAAAGCCCATCTGGTTGCGCGTTTCCGTGCCGCCGAAAATGACATCCTCCATCTTCATGCCGCGCAGCGACTTGCTCGACTGCTCGCCCATGACCCAGCGAATGGCGTCCGAAATATTCGATTTGCCGCTTCCGTTCGGCCCGACGATGGCGGTGATGTCCTCACCGAAGTTGAGCACCGTCTTGTCCGGGAAGCTCTTGAACCCTTGGATCTCCAATGCCTTTAAGTACACGAGCGATATCCTCCTTGGAAAAAGGCGTCATCCCCCACGATAAGGGTATAATGACACATTTTGACTAATACTATATACCATTTTTCCGCCGTCTTTTCAAGTGGATTCGATGAACAAAGCGCAAAAAGACGCCCGAAGGCGTCTTTCTTTGTCTTCAAAAAAGCTGCCAAGACAGCTTTTTTGAGAAAGTTTCGCTGCGCTTCGTGCCTTGCCGCCCAAAGGGCGTCTGCGACATTGCACCGTCGCGGCATTACGATTCCCGCGCCCTTTCAGGCGCGCCA
>OFMT01002409.1_pt1 | contig 11213 bp, 9 predicted proteins | sample 1541891 | NCBI WGS metagenome assembly OFMT01 (sample SAMN04209230, study PRJEB22552) | human gut metagenome | biome: gut; material: feces | host: Homo sapiens | place: USA: Oklahoma | reverse complement strand
AGACATCATTTCACTGAATTGTTATAATGAAATCAATTCTTGGGATCATAGAAGAATTGATTTCAAAGCTTACGGAGTTAGATGAAAATAATGTTTGAAAAATTTTTTCCAGATGAATATTTGGGGTCGACTTATAAGATCCCTTTTGAAAAACTATATGAGCAAGGATACCGGGGGGTAATCTTTGATATTGATAATACATTAGTTCCTCACGGTGCACCGGCAGATGAACGTGCAAAGAGACTGTTTCAGAGACTGAGAGAGATTGGCTTTGAAAGCTGTCTGTTGTCCAACAATCAGAAAAAACGTGTAGAGATGTTTAATCAGGAGATCCAGACACATTATATTTATAATGCGCTGAAGCCTGCAAGAAAGAATTATCTTCATGCGATGGAGATCATGGGAACAGATCAGACGAACACGCTGTTTGTCGGCGATCAGCTTTTTACAGACGTATGGGGCGCAAAGAGGGTCGGAATACACAACATTTTAGTGCATCCGATCAATCCAAAAGAAGAGATTCAGATCGTTTTAAAGCGGTATTTGGAGAAGATTGTGCTTCATTTCTATAAGAAGAGCAAAAAAAGATTGAAAAAAGTCGCAAATTAGTATAGAATGGTAGAAGCAAAAAGTCTGTAACGAACAGTTACATTGTCTGAATGAAATGCAATTAAGGAGGATTATACATGGTTTCAGCAGGAGATTTTAAGAATGGTTTAACAATTGAGATTGAGGGAAATATTTTCCAGATTTTGGAATTCCAGCACGTTAAACCTGGTAAAGGTGCAGCGTTCGTAAGAACAAAACTGAAAAACATCATCAGTGGTGGTGTAGTAGAGAAGACATTCCGTCCGACAGAGAAGTTCGAGAATGCACACATCGAGAGAAAGGAAATGCAGTATCTGTATCAGGATGGAGATCTGTATAACTTCATGGATGTAGAGACATATGATCAGATCGCTCTCAACGCTGATGTAGTTGGAGACGCTCTGAAATTTGTAAAAGAGAATGAGAACGTTAAGATCTGTTCCCATAAGGGTAACGTATTCTCAGTTGAGCCGCCGCTGTTCGTAGAACTGGCAATCACAGAGACAGAACCGGGATTCAAGGGTGACACAGCTCAGGGAGCTACAAAGCCTGCAATCGTTGAGACAGGAGCTACTGTTATGGTACCGCTGTTTGTTGAGACAGGTGATGTTCTTAAGATCGATACACGTACAGGCGAGTATCTGTCAAGAGTTTAATTACGAATTTAGTACAGTTTAAGCTGTATTTCAAAAAGGAATCTGTATCATGCAGGTTCCTTTTTTCTTGTGCGCCTTGCGGCGCACGTTTCTAATGGGTGAAAGTCCCTAATCCACCCTAGTAGTGGGAAGGATATAGCCAAGACCAAGGGTGTCCTATTCATAGAGTTGCTATGATTAACGTGAGGGGAATCTGAAGGAAGGTGGAGGCAAATCTCTGGTCTGACGAACAGAAATCACATCAGGCTACAGTTAAGGATAAGGTTGCACGACAAACTAAAGTCCAATAACTACTCGGAATTAACAGTAGTAAATGTGGCAGATATATGGAGAGAAAGAAACGTGTGGTACCAAGGGAGGTCTCGTCAGCGGATGAAAACAGAGTATGAAATCCGTCAGTAACAACGAATGGCGAGAAGTCAGCAGAAGCCATAGTAAACCAGTGGTTGCAAACACTGGCGAAGGGCTGAACTTTAGGAGACACAAGCAATGAATGTAACTGAAAGTAGATTTAAGAACAGACAACTTCATATGGAAGACTATCTGCAAATGGTATCTGCGGAACAGAAAGAGTATGCAGAAGTGTTCGACTACTCTAAGATTGCTGAAAAGAGCGGTGTCATCACAGACTATTGGACGAACAATCTTTTGGATTTGATTTTGCGAAAAGGCAATCTAAACAATGCCTATAAACAAGTCAAGAAAAACAAAGGAAAAGGTGGAATCGATGGTATGCAGGTGGATGAACTTCTGCCCTTCCTTAGAGAAAACCAAGATTCCTTAATCCAAGAGATAAGGGAAGGAAAGTATAAGCCTAACCCAGTTCGAAGGGTAGAAATACCCAAGGAAACAAAAGGCGAATTTCGAAAGTTAGGAGTTCCTACTGTTGTTGATAGAGTTATTCAACAGGCAATAGCACAGGAATTATCGCCAATCTATGAGGAGCAATTCTCAGAAAATAGTTTCGGTTTCAGACCAAAGCGAGGAGCACACGATGCTCTCAGACAATGCCAAAAGAACGTAAATGATGGCTACGTATATGTGGTAGATATGGACTTGGAAAAGTTCTTCGACACAGTATGCCAGAATAAGCTGATAGAAGTATTGTCAAGAACCATCAAAGATGGCAGAGTTATATCCTTAATACACAAATATCTGAATGCGGGAGTAATCGCAAAAGGAATGTTTGAACGTACAGAGGTTGGAATGCCACAAGGCGGTCCGCTTAGCCCATTGCTTAGTAATGTAATGCTAAATGAGTTGGATAAGGAACTGGAGAATAGAGGACATAGATTTGTCCGATACGCAGACGATTGTATGATTTTCTGCAAGAGCAGAAAAAGCGCAGAAAGAACCTTGAAGAACATCATTCCATTTATTGAAAAGAAACTATTTCTTAAAGTAAATCGGAAGAAAACAGAGGTGGCTCATATCAGCACAGTCAAATACCTCGGATATAGCTTTTATAGACATAAAGGTAAATGCAGATTTAGAGTACACCCGAAGTCAGTAGCAAAGATGAAGAATAGAATCAGAGAACTTACTGACAGGAACAAAGGGATAAGCAATGAAGTGCGAGAAAAGAAGTATCAAGAGTATGTGCGAGGATGGGTAGAATATTTTAGACTTGCAGACATGAAGAAACTTCTCCAGAAAACGGACGAATGGGCAAGACGCAGAATCAGAGCGGTCTATTGGAAACAGTGGAAGAAAATCAAAACAAAGTGCCGAATGCTGAAAGCACTAGGATTAGAGGATTGGAAAGCCAAGGAATTAGCCAACAGTAGAAAAGGCTATTGGAGAATGGCGAAAGTCTTGAACCAAATCTTTTCGAATAAAATAATAGCCAAGTTAGGATATACATCCATGCTTGACTATTATCTAGTAGTCTACGAAAACTAAAGAACCGCCGTGTACCGAACGGTACGCACGGTGGTGTGAGAGGTCGGCTAATCAACTAATGGTTAGCCTCCTACTCGATTGATAAACTAAAATTATTTCGTATATTAAAATGTGGGGGAAAGAGAAAGGAATAAGAGAACATGGATATAGGACTGAATTGGAATGAATGGCATCAGGAAGCGGCGAGAAAACCATATGTCAGAGTGGGAGTGACTTTATTAAGTGGTGCGCTGATTCTGATGCCTGCACAGGAAATTGTTTCATTATATTTGGAAAAGAATCTGATTTCCGAAATAGAGGTCTGTGCGACAACAGAGGATATAAATGTGTCAGGAAATGATCTGCCGGAAAAAGTAACAATAGAAGCTATCCAGACAGATGTTAACCAGGCGGATGTTATCCAGGTAGCAGCTGTTCCGGCAGAAATTTTAGTGGAAGAACCTATGGTAGAAGAAATTGCGGTGGAAGAACCAGTAGTAGAAGAGATTGTGGCAGAAAAACCAGGCGTGAAAAGAGATACAACTATAAATGTTGCAAGTGAACCGGTAATTACAAATCCTGATTCAATGGAAAATGTAAAAAATGAAAATGAGGATGAAGAAGGGTCGATAGCAGTGGGAAATACAGATACCGGATATCTTATTAATGCGGAAGGTATGATCTGTGGACTTTCAGGAGACAAAGAAGTGATAAAGGATGGAGTATTGTACTTTCCTGAAAAAGGATGTTCAGGAATTGCGAGAGGAGCACTGTCGGATCTTGGTTCTGCTGTAGAAGAGATTGAAATTCCTGCTAATATAACAAATATTCAGCCAGGAGCGTTTGTGGGGCTGAGTAATCTGGGATGGATAGAAGCAGATGCAGCAAATCCAGCCTATGTTACGGTAGATGGTGTACTTTACACGGCAGATGGCACAGTTCTTCTTGCATTTCCGGCAGCGTGGACAGGAACCTTTCAGGTGCCGGAAAGTGTGAAAAGTTTTGCGGAAAGTGCATTTGATGGAACAAATCTGGAATGTATTGATGCAAGATCCTGTACACTTGAACAGGCGGGAAGTATTCCTGAAACGGTGAAATTTTTGGAGTAAAAGAAAAACATTGATTTTGTTTGTTGAAGAATTTGGGGACTTGCGCTATAATATGACGAGATTGAACAATAACAAACAAGAATTGGAGAAGATAGAATGAGTAAGAAAGTAAGAACAAGATTTGCACCAAGTCCGACAGGAAGAATGCATGTGGGTAACTTAAGAACAGCACTATACGCGTATCTGATCGCAAAGCATGAAGGGGGAGATTTCCTCCTTCGTGTAGAGGATACAGACCAGGAACGTTTTGTGGAAGGTGCACTTGATATCATTTACAGAACAATGGAGAAAACAGGTCTCATCCATGATGAGGGACCGGATAAAGATGGCGGATATGGACCGTATGTACAGAGTGAGCGTAATGCATCAGGACTTTATCTTAAATATGCAAAGCAGCTTGTAGAGCAGGGAGATGCTTATTACTGTTTCTGTGACAAAGAGCGTCTGGAGTCTTTAAAGACACAGGTTTCCGAAAGTGGAGTAGAGATTTCTGTTTATGATAAGCACTGCTTAAGTCTGAGCAAGGAAGAAGTAGAGGCGAATTTGGCAGCAGGTAAGCCATGGGTTATCCGTCTGAATGTACCGAATGAAGGTGAGACAACATTCCATGATGAGATCTACGGAGATATCACAGTTCCGAATGCAGAGCTTGACGATATGATCCTGATCAAATCTGATGGATTTCCGACATATAATTTTGCAAACGTAATTGACGATCATCTGATGGAGATTTCACATGTTGTTCGTGGAAATGAGTACTTATCTTCAGCACCGAAGTATAACCGCCTTTATGAGGCGTTTGGCTGGGAAGTACCGGTTTATGTACACTGTCCACTGATCACAGATGAGAATCATAAGAAATTGAGCAAGAGATGTGGACATTCTTCTTATGAAGATCTGATCGAGCAGGGATATGTTTCAGAGGCGGTTGTGAATTATGTTGCACTGCTCGGATGGTGCCCGACAGACAATAGAGAGATCTTCTCATTGGAAGAGCTTGTTGAGGCATTTGATTATCATCATATGAGTAAATCTCCGGCTGTGTTTGATACAGTGAAATTAAAATGGATGAACGGAGAATATCTCAAGGCAATGGATTTTGATAAGTTCTATGTACTTGCAGAGCCTTATCTGAAAGAGGCAGTAACAAAGGACTATGATCTGAAGAAGATTGCAACACTTGTGAAGACAAGAATTGAGATTCTTCCGGAGATCAAAGAGCAGGTTGATTTCTTTGAAGAACTTCCAGATTACGATATTGCACTGTATACACACAAGAAGATGAAAACAGATCCTGAGAAGTCACTCGCACTTCTGAACGAGGTTCTTCCGGTTCTCGAGGCGCAGGAGGACTTTAGTAATGATGCATTGTTTGAGACATTGAAAGCATTTGCAACAGAAAAAGGATACAAAGTAGGTTATGTAATGTGGCCGCTTCGTACAGCAGTTTCAGGAAAGCAGAACACTCCGGGCGGAGCAACAGAACTGATGGAAGTACTCGGAAAAGAGGAGTCTCTTAGAAGAATCCGTCTTGGAATCGAGAAACTTCAGTAAGGACAGCGAAAAGAGGTACAATGGGATTTAATGAAGCACAGACGCAGGCGATCCAGCACACAGACGGCCCATGTCTTGTACTGGCAGGCCCGGGATCGGGGAAGACGATTGTAAACAGAGTAAAATACCTTATAGAGAAACAGAAAGTAAGACCAGAAGAAATTCTGGTCGTTACTTTTACAAGATTTGCAGCGGCGGAGATGAAATCCCGCCTCTGTTTGGTTATGGGCAAAAGAGATCTTCCGGTTACAGTGGGTACATTTCATGGAATCTATTATGGAATCCTGAAATGGGCTTATCGGATGAATCAGGAAAATATTCTTTCGGAGACAGAAAAATATCAGATTTTACGTGGCGTGATTAACAAGGAAAGAATGGAGATCTTTGATGAAGAAGATTTTATTCAGGATATTGCGGAAGAAATTGGAAAAGTGAAGAATAATCGGATTCCGCTGGAAGAATTTGTATCAGAAAAGTGTAGTGCGGATGCTTTTCGCAATATTTACCGTAATTATGAACAGCATAGAAAAGAACTGAAAAAGATTGATTTTGATGATATGCTGGTACTTTGTTATGAATTGTTCCGGTCAAGACCAGATGTACTTGCACAGTGGCAGAAGAAATTCAGATACGTTTTGATCGATGAGTTTCAGGATATTAATCGAATTCAGTATGATGTGATCCGCATGCTGGCACAGCCGGAAAATAATTTGTTCGTAGTAGGGGATGACGATCAGGCAATCTACGGATTTCGTGGAGCTGATTCAGAATTGATGCTTGGATTTGGAAAAGATTTCCCTAATGCAAAACAAATTCTGTTGGGAATGAATTACCGTTCGACAGCAAATATCGTACAGAATTCTTTGAAACTGATTGAAAATAATGTGGAGAGATACAGTAAAAAATTGGAAGCAAACCGTGAAGGCGGTTCCTGCCTTCATATTCAGGAAGTGAAAGATCCGGTGGAAGAGGCAGAATATGTTCTTGAAGAGATACAGAAATGTAAGGAGAATGGCATAAAAGAAGAGGAGATTGCGATTCTGTTCAGGGTTCATACAGATGCGAGAGCAGTGGTAGAAGCAATGGTGGAGCGGAAGATCCCGTTTCAGATGAAAGAACATCTTCCAAATATATATGAACACTTTATCGCAAAGGACATCATGGCATATTTCCGACTGGCAACAGGAGCCCGGCACAGACAAGATTTTTTACAGATAATGAACCGACCAAAGCGATATCTTGGAAGAGACAGTGTAGCAGGAGCGAAGGTTTCTTTTGAAGACATGCGGAAGTTCTATTGTGATAAAGACTGGATGATCGACCGGATTGATCAGTTTGAGTGGGATGTTAAGATGCTTATGAAGATGGCTCCATATGCGGCAATCCAGTATATCAGAAAAAGGATTGGTTATGACGATTTTCTGAAAGAGTATGCATTTACACATCAGATAAACAGATCTGATCTGAATGAAGTACTGGCAGAGATCGAAGAGGCGGCGAAAGCATTTTCAAGTGTTGAAGAATGGTTTGCACATGTAGAAGAATATACGGAGACTCTGAAAGCGAAGGAAAAGGAAAGAAACAGACCACGTCCGGGTGTCCGGCTGATGACGATACATGCTTCTAAAGGACTGGAATTCAAGCAGGTATTTCTGATTGCGGCGAATGAAGGAAGGATTCCGTATCAGAAGGCAAAGACAGACAAGGAGATCGAAGAAGAGAGAAGATTATTCTATGTGGCAATGACAAGGGCAAAAGATTTTCTGAAGATCTGTTATGTGAAAATAAAAAACGGGAAAGAAGTTACTCCTTCCCGTTTTGTAGACGAATTATTGAAAAGCTGACCGGATGCCAGTCACTTTGCTGACATCCTCAAGACTTAGTCCTCCAGGTCATCTAATGCATCAAGATCGATATCGCCGAAATCCTGTGTATCCAGCCATTCGTTGAATATAGCGGAAACACGGTCGAACTCTTCATCTTCTTCGATGTTCTCAAGTCCAGGTTCTTCCTCTTCTCCGTTATCAATGAAACGATACAGATAGATCTGACCGTCTGTGTTATCACCGTTTTCATCCAGTGGAAGAAGTGCGATATACTCCTTTTCATCTGCTTCAAAAATATTGAGAACAGCGCATTCAAGTTCCTCATTATTCTCCAGTGTCAAAGTGACTGTGAGGGATTCGTTTTCGTTCATAATCTTCTCCTTTGAATCTGTGTTGTATTTCATTCCGTATTGACCAGCCAGGTGCTCAAAACGAGAATGATCAGCTATCTTGATGGTAACAAAAAGGGGAGAAAAAAGCAAGATAAGATTGACTTTCGGGTTAAACAAGGTAGAATAAAAGTGTTACTGATAGAAGTGAAAGGATAATAGACAATATGAAGAAAAGATGGATACTGTGTACAGTGGCAGTTTTGTGTATAGCGGCAGCGCTGCTTGGATGCGGAAAGAAAAATGTCGGAACACCGGAAGATAATGCAGTAGTAGAAGAGGATGATAAGAAAAATGATAATACAGGGGAAGGTGGCAGACTGTTTGGATTTAGTGGGATTGATATGTCGAATCCTTTTTATGACACATTGAAAAATTCTGTCCAGACAGCATTAGAGGCTCAAGGTGACCGTCTGATGGTTCGTGATCCGGCATCAGATGCTGATTTGCAGAATGAACAGATTCGGGAGTTGATCAACGAAGGGGTACAGGCAGTATTTCTTTGTCCGGTAGATTGGGAGAAAATCACTCCCGCACTTGAAGCCTTAAAAGAGGCAGATATTCCGGTGATCAATCTTGATACAGAAGTAAAAGAGACAAGCCTTGTATCTGCATTTGTAGGGTCAGATAATGAGAATGCGGGATATGTGTGTGGGCAGGATCTTCTGGTCCAGAAACCAGATGGCGGCAAAATTGTGATTGTGGAAAGCCCTGGGGTGAACTCAGTGAATGAGAGAATTACCGGATTTGAAGAGGCTATAACAAACAGTGGGTTTGAAGTGGTAAAGAGAATTGAAGCATTGGGAGACAGCAGCAATGTGAAGGACGAGATGACACAGGTTCTGAGCGAAAACAGCGAGATTGATGCTGTAATGTGTGGCAGTGATCCGATGGCAGAACAGGTGATGGCGGCGATCACAGAAGCGCAGAGAACAAATATCTGTGTGTACAGTGTGGATGGTTCCCCGGCGACAAAAACAGCACTGATGAATGGCACTGGAGGAATGACCGGAATTGGAGCACAGTCCCCAATCAATATGGGAAAGACAGCAGTAAAGGTAGCGACAGCATTACTGGCAGACAAGGATTACGAGAAGGAAAATTATGAGGAAACTTTCTTTATAAATCGTGATAATGTTGAAATGTACGGAACAGATGGATGGCAGTAATTTATTGATTGCTCAAGAAAGGGGTTAACTATGAGGAAGATAAAGGGGAGTCCGCAGCCATTTGGAGTGGATATCAAAGGCAAAAATATAAATTTTGCCGTTCAGGTAGCAAAAGGGAAGACATGTGAACTTTTACTGTATAAGAGAGGGAAAGAAGTTCCGGAATATCAGTTTGATATGCCGGAGGAAGAAGGCGTTGGAGAAGTACGTTTCTTATCTGTTGAAGGTCTGAAAGCAGATCGATATGAATACAATTTTCTGATTGATGGGAAAGTATGTGTGGATCCATATGTAAAAGAACTTGCAGGAAAAGAGAAGTTTGGTGTAGAACGGAAACTTCAGGAACATCAGATCCGTGGGAAAATTGTTTCAATGGAGGACTATGACTGGCAGGAGGATCAGCGCCTACATCTTCCATGGGAAGATGTAGTGGCTTATGGTTTGCATGTGCGTGGATTTACAAAACATTCTTCTTCGAAAGTGGTGCATAAGGGAACATTCCAGGGGGTTGTTGAAAAACTGGATTATTTAAAAGAACTTGGAGTCAACCAGATTCAGTGTATGCCGGTCTATGAATTTGAAGAGTGCGGAAAAACAAAAGTGAACTATTGGGGATATGGTAAAGGTTTTTATTTTGCCCCTAAAAAAGCCTATGCATATGGGAAAAGTGCAGTTCGTGAGTTGAAAGATATGGTGCGCGCATGTCATAGTCAGGGCATAGAAGTTGTACTGGAGATGCCATTTGTTCCGGGAATATCAGCAAATTATGTAACGGAATGTCTACGCTTTTATATGCTGGAGTATCATGTGGATGGATTTGTTCTGAATCCTTATAACGTACCGTGGGAGCAGCTGATAGAAGATCCGTTTTTGAAAGATATCAAGCTGATGCAGAAAGATGATGGTTTCCAGAATGTGATGCGTCGCTTCTTAAAAGGTGACGAGAATATGGTCAATGATGTCATCTGGGCATTGAAAAATCGTTCATCGGAAAATGGAAAATGCAATTATATTACAACACAGACAGGATTTACGTTATGGGATTTAGTGTCTTATGATTGCAAACATAATGAAGAAAACGGTGAGAAGAACCTGGATGGACCAGATTATAATTACAGTTGGAATTGCGGAGCTGAAGGACCGAGCAGAAAACGCGCAGTTGTCAATCTTAGAAAGAATCAAGTGAAGAATGCATTAGAACTCCTGTTGACGGCTCAGGGAACTCCATGCCTCCTTGCAGGAGATGAATTCTGTAATTCGCAGAGAGGAAATAACAATGCATATTGTCAGGATAACGAGACAGGATGGGTGAACTGGACACAGTTGAAGAAAGATGACTGGCTGTTTCAGTATACAAAGAAACTGATCGGGCTGAGAAAAGAACATCGTTGTCTCCACCAGAGTACAGCACTATCCGGAATGGATACCACGAGATGTGGCATACCGGACGTATCCTACCATGGAGAAAATGCATGGCAGGTAAAAGCAGAAGTTTCCAGCCGTCAGTTAGGTGTCTTGTATTCAGGAACGAAAGAAGGGGAGTTCCCTTGTTTTATAGCATATAATATGCATTGGCTGCCGCATCACTTCGCAATACCATCGATTGGAAAGAACGTAGAATGGTATCTTGTTATGACTACAAAAGATGGCGTGCTTTGTGAAGCGAAAAAGCTGGAAAATCAGAAAGATGTATTACTGGAAGAACGTAGCGTAGCAATTCTGGTTGGACGCAGGATAGAGGAAAAGAAGAGTCGTTCAGAAAAGAAACCGATTCATACAGCTAAGACGCAGAATGTAAATAAAATAGAAAAACGGCAGGGAGCAGAAGAACTTTGTAAAGAAGAACAGCCGGCCAGAGAGGGAAAAGTATGAAGGCATTTGCACATTTTTGTACCATAACAAAACACAAAAAACTGGTATTGAAAGAGTGTTTTCGTGTTGGGTTGTACAAACAGGGACTGCTCCATGATATGTCAAAATACAGTTGGACAGAATTCCGTGTGGGATGCAGATACTATCAGGGGACAAGAAGCCCTAATAA
>OFMT01002405.1_pt1 | contig 11226 bp, 11 predicted proteins | sample 1541891 | NCBI WGS metagenome assembly OFMT01 (sample SAMN04209230, study PRJEB22552) | human gut metagenome | biome: gut; material: feces | host: Homo sapiens | place: USA: Oklahoma | reverse complement strand
AAAGTTCAATGCTAGAGTTTTGCTGGCATGATCACTCAAGATCCCGAGAGATCATTACACCCAATGAAAGCCCCAAACCCGATCTCACGGACATTTTCCGGCCATACAATGGTCTCAAGCCTGTAGCATGATGCGCATATCGTGGTCGGTATCACCTGCATGTTTGATGGGAATGTTATCTTTCTGATACCTGTGGCTTCAAAAACATTACTGCCGTAATACTCAACTGATTCCGGCAATACTATCTCCTCCCCGATGTAGTTCTGGCAAAAACCATATCTGTCAATCCTCTTTAGGTTCGGCGGCAGGACAATATTATTAGTTGCCGAGCTAAAAAATGAATGGTCGCCAATCTCCTGTAAGCTTGAGGGGAACACCACCTCCTTCCACGGCTCACTTTTATCATATCTCCATAGGCCATCAAAACATCTTTCACCGACTTTTTCTATGCCCTCACTTATTACAATCTTTATGATCTTATCATCTATCTCTTTATCTTCCGTGAACTTCTTAGTAATAGTCCCCTTTCCGCTTATCGTAAGCGTACCGTCCTGTGTAAGGGTGTAACTGCATTCGGGTCCACATTCACCGCTTGCGATTACCTCATCCGCCAAACAGTACACAGATCTCATGCTGCATAATATCATTATACTGATCAAGCATAATGACGCCGTTAATATAATATTTCTTTTCATCATTTTGACCTCCTTTTGTATTGGCTTTCCTGCATATATTTTGTTGGGATGGAGCACAGGTATTGACGTGACTTATCTGTCCCTTTCCCATTACTGGGTGCTATAATAAATATAATATTTTTACCCTCAATATGCAAACTCTCTATTTCCCTGGCAATCTTTTTACCACCAAAATCCACCTTTTGGGGATCTACACGCAGCTGTGTCCTGTAGCTTCCATTTTTAGTAAGGTCTTTTGTGCTGTTCCTGCTTATCGTCATCATGCTTATATAGAGGGGTCTCTTTTTGTGTTCATTCCCTGATGTGAAATAAACCTTATTCTTCTTAATTGTGTTCCCTTTTTTATCTTTCACCCCGTATGTATTAGACACCTCTATCCCCTGGTTTGACCCGCCCGGTTTTATAAGCTGCGTCTTTTCTTTCTGTTCACAGCTGTAATTACACCACTTTTTTTTCATAGACTTGAATGACAATGATTTTGCATCTTTGTTGTCCTCAAAATATTTTATTATCTTTGACATGCTGTAACACGCTATCTGGATTTTCGTTGTCTCTATCTTTTTATCATCATCACCATTTTTATCATTTGCAACCCATACACACAGCGTCCTGTTATCCTCGGATAATGCGGCATCTATCCTTCCCACCCTTGCAAAGTGCTTCCTTTTCTGATTGGCATAGGCAAGCTTGGTTATACGTTTCACCCCAAAGTCAGCTTCATTATTGTTTTCTCCGGTATATAAAACTCTTCTAGCACTATATTTAACCAGTGCCAGCGACTGCGAGAATTCCTTCCTTACATTTGTTCCTAAGAGCATATACATCTCACCGTTACAGCTGACAAATTCAAATGTCTGTCCATGTGCAAACCCCTTCAGGCGCATGGTACTTTTTTTATCAAAGTTCAGTACCTTATTATCCTGGCTGTCGACTGAACAGGTGGATATATATATATCATTTTTTTTCCTCTGCGCTATATAATACTTATCCCCAAGCTTTGCATAGGACTGTACGGCAGTTGGTCTTAATGTTTTAGGATTATTAGTGTCAATGTCTTTTTCTATCTTAATCCCTTTAATCTCGAATTCAATCCCCTTATCCCCCATTGTAACCTTTCCCGGACGGAGGGCTGGCCGTGCATATCCCTTTTTGTCATCACCTGTAGGTTATATAACTTTTTTACCTTTCAATAATGCGGACCTGACCATTATATATGCCCGGTACTCTTCCTCCGTATCAAACTCATCCTCATCCCTTTCATATCCGTCCTCAATCTCACCTTCAATCTCCGTCTCTTCATCAGCAAGCTCCATCATATCATACAGGTAATATTCATCTATCCCTGCATCACCTTCCGCTTCGCCAATAAATCCAAATGAGACTGTTCCCCCCGGTGCGATTGATGCATTATGGCAGGAATTATTCAGGTATATATAATGGTCATCACTTTCCTCAACAACTGCGTTCCAGACCTGCTCCATCTTTATCCCGGTTTCAAGCTCCAGCTTCCAGTCATCAATAATTCTGTCAGACAGGTTATGTATTGTTATCTCACCATTAACCTTATTGCCATCCCACCTGCTGTATTCTTTATATGTCACATCATACTCATCAAGAACCTCTGCAGCTTCTTTTGTAAGGTATGCAGTATCAGGGAACTCCACATCATCCCGGTAACTGATAGTCATTCCAAATGATGCCGTGCCCCCACACGCAATATCCTGGTTCCAATACACATTCTTTATTGTATATGTATTGCCTTCTTTTTTTGTTATCTGCGCATTCCATATATTCTCAATCTCAGCGTCCATGTCAAACCTGATCTCCCAATCCTCAATGTCCTCCTCCATGGAATTGGTCAGTGTCACCTCAACATTGCTGTGGTCCTGCCAGGAAGCCAGCACCCTGAAGCGTGTATCAACCTTATTCTCTGTTAAGATATCAAGGGCTTCCTCATAATCTTCATCCGTTATATCATCAATTGCGTATTCCTCATTTTCATCAGGTTCTTCAAACTCCATGTCATCATAATCCTCATCGTCCTCAAACACATCACCTTCACGTAATTCAAATGCCTGTGCAGTGCCTGCATTACATATTATGGCATTAAATACAAATACCATTACCATTACATATGTTGTAAATCTTCTCATAATATAATCCTCTTCCTTTCTGCTATTGTTATTGTAGTTACCCCCATTGTCTGACCCATGTCAGTCTCCGGGTGCAGGCAGGCCTGCAGCCTGCCCACATATTTTACAGACTTTGCAGGGACGAAACCTGCAGCCTGCTTCCTGCTGCCTACTTTCCGAACAACTTTTTCAGCTGTTCATAAAAACTAAAACCTGACAGATACATAATGCCACCCCCTTTCACGATATCAGACTTTCGTCTTTTTCATGTTACCATTCAGGTGCATTATTATCGATAAATATGCGACGAACGGTCGATTTTTGCGACGAATGGTAAATTGGGGGCAAAAAAGCACCTGTCATTGTGATATGATACCTCTGAAGTAGACAAGGTAAATAACCAAAATCTACTTTGGAGGTATTTTTATGGGAAGAAAACCCAAGTGTACGGTTGAAGAAAAAATTTCTGCTGTCGAGGATTATCTGAATGGAATACGTTCTGTCTCTGAAATTATGGTAGATTTATCTATAAAAAGTACACGAACTATAAGAAACTGGATACTGGCATATCAAAATGGGGGAATAGAAGCCCTCTGCTCTGTTACAGCTAACCATTCCTATTCCAGTGAATTTAAAATTGAAATGGTTCGGAAGTATATCAACGGGGAAGGATCGGTTGCCGATTTATGCGCCAGATATGGAATTCATGTACATGCTCTTGCGTATAACATATTTAATTGGTTTAGACGATTGGCGCTATCAGCAAACATGCGAAACAGGCGCATTGATACCGTCCGTTTAAAACTGCTGAAGATTGCTGCAAAAGTAATTCGTTCAGCAAGATATATAACATTCAAGCTGTGTAGCAGCTGCCCTTATAAGAATGAATTCTATGAGACACTTTCAAATATCGGTAAGCTGAATGTACAGCTGGAATAGCAACTATTAACGAACCTTGACAGCTTAACAATTATAAGGAGGGGCATCGCACTAAAAAATTAGTGCGATGCCCCTTTTTTGATTTTATAAATTGCCTATATTTGCAGCCCGACACTTATTTACAGAGTTCAAAGATATTTTTCACATCATCTTCTTCAAGCTTGACATAGGATCTTTTTGACAGACCAGAGGTTCTTACAGCTTCTGCTGCCATTTTGTCAAACTGTTTTGAATCGACACCTGCTTCCGAAAGAGTCTGTGGCATTCCAAGACTTTTGAAGAAATATTTTACTTCTTCTATTCCCTGTTTTGCCGCTTCCATATCATCTACATCTTCCACACCAAAGACTTCTCTTGCAAATCTTGCAAATCTTAACTTTGTATTTTCATTTAGAACATATTTCATCCATGCCGGTGTCAATATGGCAAGGCCAACTCCATGGGTTATATCATAAAATGCACTGACCACATGCTCTATAGGATGTACTGACCAGGCACCTCCCTTACCCACAGTAAGAAGATGATTAAGAGCAACTGTACTGGCCCACATCATATTGGAACGTGCCTCGTAATTGTCCGGCTCATTTATTGTTTTAAGGGCATATTTTACTACTGTTTTCATAACGCCTTCACTTAAAACATCTGTTATATAAGCCTCATCATTTGGCTGGAAATACTGTTCCATAACATGTGACATTATATCAACTGCACCTGCAGCACTCTGTCTTGCAGGAAGTGTATACAGATACTTCGGATCACATATTGACAGCTTAGGATATAAAAGAGGGGTGTTTATCTCAAGCTTCTCCTTAGTTTCTTCATTACTTATAACTGCACCTGAGTTCATCTCTGAACCTGTTGCACATATTGTAAGAACAACTGCAAGTGGCAGCGCCTTTTTTACAAGGCTCCTGTCCTTTACAAGATCCCATGGATCCCCCGGATAAAAGGCACCACAGGATATATGCTTTGAAGCATCTATTGTACTTCCCCCTCCTACTGCAAGGATTACATCTATTCCTTTATCTTTACATATAGCTACTCCCTCTCTTACAGAAGTAATCTTGGGATTGGGTTCTATACCAGATAGCTCATAGACTTCAAAATCCTTTAAAAGCTCCATTACCCTGTCATAGATTCCGGTTTTCTTAATACTTCCTCCTCCATATGTAAGAAGCACCTTTTTTCCGTATTTTGAAAGTTCCTCCGGAAGACATTCTATCTGGCCTTTTCCAAATCTTATATCTGTAGGAACGTGAAAATCAAAATTATTCATGCTCTCAATCCTCCTGATTATCTTTTTCAGATTTTTGCCTTGAATCTGTCATACCTTAAATCATACAGATCAACATCTGTTTTTCCGCTTACAATCAGTTTTGCCAACTGATCACCTACTGCCGGTGCTATACCAAAACCATGTCCGTTAAATGCACAGGCAACATACAGTCCCGGTACTTCATCAACCTTTCCAATAGCTGGAACTCCATCACAGGAAGCATCCATCCAGCCTGCCCAGGTACGTACTATTTTTACATTTGCAAGATCAGGGAAATACTTCATAATTCCACGGCATATACATGGAGCTGTTTTAGATGAATTAACAGGAGTACCATTATCCTTGTTATATCTTTCAAGTCCTGAAGAACCACCGAATACAAATGAGCCGTGTTTTGTCTGATGGCCGTAAAAGTCAGCCTCTGCAGTACCTAACATCTGGTTAAACATTGGTGGCTCTGCCTCTGTCACAAGACATTCAAGAAGTGAATTAGTCATTGGAATATCAATTCCAACACTTGTTAATATATCTCTTGAGAAAAGACCTGCTGCTACAAGAACACTTTCACCCTCATATATATTGTTTGGTGTTATAACCTGACGAACCTTACCCTTTATTATTCGAAGCTCCTTAACCTCTTCACCTGTTATAAAGGTTACTCCAAGCCTCCTTGCCATTTTATAATAACCAAGTGTTGTAGTAAGTGGATTGGCATGTCCATCTGTTGGACACCAGCTTGCCACTGTTACTTCTTCTGAAAGATAAGGATTAATACTTCTTACCTCATCTCCATCTATCATTCTCACATCAAGTCCAACAGCTCTTGCATTATCTGCAAGCCTTGTAAGAATCTTGCGATGTTCTTCATTTTTTCCAAGTCTCAGGTTTCCCTCCTGATGATATTCACAGTCAACCTCAAGTTCTTCTGAAAGACCTGGCCACAGATTTTTAATACCATACATTACCAAAGGAAGTTCCCTGACATCTCGTCCTGACTGACGAACTCCACCACCATTACGGCTTGAGCCACCATTTCCAATATGGTCTGAGCCCTCAAGTACTATTACATCTACTCCCTTTTTCGCAAGATAATATGCTGTGGAACATCCAATTATTCCACCACCGATGATAACAACCTCTGCCGTTTTTTTCATATTACCAGTCCTCCTTTGTGTCTGCTGCCTCATTTGCAAATACCTTCATCTCTATTGGACGCATTGGAACTCTACTTGTGGCAGGTTCAAGCTCTGCAGGAGATATTTTAAGTTCTCTTGCCACTATTCCTTTTACAAGTCTGGCGCATGTCTGACCCTGACAAAGTCCCATTCCGGTTCTTAAATATCTTCTTATTTCTGTCATGGTCCACATTCCGTCATGTACTGCTTTTCTTATCTCACCCTTTGTAATCTCTTCGCATCTGCAGATAAGCATATCATCATCTGGCTCCGGTACGAATTCTCCTATATCTCTTGAACGATCATTTACTGAATTCATAGTCTACACCTCCGCTTTGAAAAATCTTGCCTTCATTGCATATTCCTTTGGCACCTTCATTGTAAGAAGGTTTGTTTTATCAAATGCTTTGCTGGTTTTAACACTTACAACAACAGCGTCGCATACTGCCTTTCCGTCTTTTCCAAGGCCTTTTCCCTTTGTACCAGGTTCTGGCAAAGGAAGGAATTCATATGGCAGTGTAACTGTTGCCATACCATCTCCCGTATCTTCATCAACAAGGAATATTGCCTGGCCTGAACAGCTTGCAACACACATTCCACAATTAATACATGCCGCATCATTTACCACAACAGGAAGAGATGTAATATTATCACCTATGCTTATACAGCCCTTTTTACAGGCATCCTGACATGGATTACAAGGGATATTCTGTGTACACTCCATTACCGGATGAACTCCAACCCTGTGGGTAACTCCCGGAAATCTTTCAATCTCATCATCTGATACAAATCCTTTTTTAAGAAGATTTGATGATATATCTATGCCTTCTTCTGTTTTCTCTATTTTCTTTCCTCTGTTTGATGGAGCGAACATACCCTGACGAAGTCCCATAAGAGCATCATCAAGCTCCTTGAGAGAAGCATCCAGCTCATCCTTTTCCATAAATCCAAGATACTCTGCAGCCACAAGACCTGCCATTCGGCCCTCTATCATAGCTGAGCTGGCCTCTTCAATACCACTTACATCACCAGCAACTAATACGCCGGGAAGAGAGGTTCTTCCATATTCATCACATATTGGAACCTGGCCGCCTCTCTTAGGATTATCCTCCATTTTACATCCGGCCATCTTAAGAAGCTGGGACATTGGTGATAAACCTACTGCCATACATATAGTATCCACATCAAAATGTTTTTCAGTTCCCGGAATAAATTTGAATTTATCATCCACCTGGGCAATAGTGACACCGCTTACATGATCAGTACCCTCTGCCTTAACAATTGTATGTGAAAGGTAAAATGGTACTCCACATCTTGAAATCTTTGAAGCATGAACACCATAACCACCAACTCTTGGTGCAGCATCTACAAGCGCAACAACGTCGCATCCGCACTGCATAAGCTGAAATGATACAACTAAGCCAACATTACCGGAACCTAACATAAGAATTTTTTTGCCAGGAAGTATTCCGTGAAGATTAAGCATTGTCTGGGCAGCTCCGGCACCAATTACACCTGGGAGTGTCCAGCCTGGAAATGTAACCATATTTTCTGCAGCTCCGGTTGCTATGATTACACTGTCTCCCTTAAAATGTCTAATCTCGTCGCCCTTCTTTACAACAACCTCTTTATCCTGATAAAGACCTATCACAGTAGCATTAAGTTCAACCTTAACTCCTGCTGCATCAGCTTCCTCTAAAAGCTGTTTTCCAATAACAAATCCTCTTATCTTTGCCCTGTGTTCCTTTGAACCAAAAAATTTATGTATCTGTTTAAAAAGCTGTCCACCCGGCTTCTCGTTTTCATCAAAAACTATAACCTTAAGACCCTTCTTTGCTGCCTCAATCGCTGCTGAAAGACCTGCCGGACCGGCACCTACAATTATCAAATCATATCGTTTCATGTCATCATCCCCTAATCTTTAAGATTGCATAGCCATCATGCTCTATCTGTTCAGTTAACATCATCAAAAGGTTTATCACTTACACCATACTGGGTTCTTACATCCATTCCCTCTTTAAGAGGTGTAATACAAGTTCTTACATTTGGGACTCCGTCAACAACCATTACACAGTCTGTACATCTTCCAATTGCACAAAATATTCCCCTTGGCTTATGTTCCTTCTTTGTGTATCTGTGAACCATAACTCCTGCTGCCTTAAGTGCTGCGGCAATTGGTTCACCCTCATAGCCCTTCATTTCTTTTCCGTCATAAAAAAATGATATTTCTTTTCCATTTTCTTTTTTACCAAGAATAGGATGTTCACTTATTCTCGTATCCATAACTATTCCTCCTAACTATTAAGCAGACATTTTCATTACATGTCACAATTTTTCATTATGCAAGCTCCGGTTTTTCCCACAGGGTAAGCTTGGTTCCAAGGCCAAGGCTTACTGCATTTTCGTAGCATTTTTTGCCCCATGCCACATCTTCCACCGGCATTCCGCCAACTGAAAAGATTATTATCTGGTCATCACTTTCACGCCCTGTTCTTTTTCCCGAAATAATGTCTCCCAAGTCATACATCTGTGATTTTTCAATTATTCCATCGTGAATCATATCTGTGAATTTGGAACCAATAATGTTATTAGCGCCAAATGATGGGTAAGGGAATTCCTCTGCCCAGGCCTCATATAATCTTGTATTATCAACAACTAATTTACATTTTTCTGCCATAAACTCTGCATCCATCTCAAAGCAGCTAAGACCAAGTATAAGTGCGCCAGGCTTTAACCACTCTCCTTTAACATATGGATATGTTGAAGGATCTGTATTTCCGGAATTGGCAAATGATAATACATCCGAATCCCTTACAAGCTCTTCAACAGTATCAACAGCCTCAACCTCTATGTCAGGATATTTCTCCTTTGCAAAAGCAACAAATTTATCAAGTGATGCCCTGCCTCTTCCTTTTACCTTTACCTTTTCTATATCCGGACATTCATTTATAATTGCTTCAAGGGAAGTCTTTCCCATTACTCCCGGACCACATATTCCACAAACCTTTGAATTCTTTAATGCAAGATATCTTGCTCCAACTCCCGGGATTGCTCCGGTTCTGTATGCACTTAAGAGGTTTGCTGACATAAGTGCAAGTGGAGCTCCTGTGTCCTTATCATTTAACATAACTGTAAGAATGGATCTTGGAAGTCCAATGCTTCTGTTGGCACTGTTTGAACCATACCATTTCATACCTACAAGATCTGTCTTTCCACCAAGGTATGCAGGCATTGCCATAAACCTTCTGTCATCCCCTTCATCAAGAGGCATATTAGGAAATGGGGATTTCTCAGGAAATGATACCTGAGCTCCATGGGAGTTATGATTTTCTCCTGCCATTACATAATCTCCTGCATTAAGACATCTTATAACATCCTCCATTGCATCAATACATCCGGCCATGTCCTTAACTCCGGCCTTAATCATATCTTCTTCACTCAAAAACAGAAATTCAATCTTTGGATAACTCATTTCACATACCTCCCAGATTACTATATATTCAAATGTATAAAAAAAGGCAGTGGAACCAAATCAGCTCCATTGCCTTTTGATATACTTACTATACTCCTATGTGATTATATATTCAATCACCCTGTTATAGCATTTTTCTACTACTTTTTAAGTATATTACTTCATATATGGCTCTTTCCAAAGATTAAGTTTTGTACCTATACCTAACATTTTTGCTCTTTCGTAGCAGTCACTTCCCCAGGAAAGATCCTCTAGCGGCATACCGCCAATAGAGCACATTACAATGTCATCCTTAGTTTTTCTGCCACTGCCGTTTCCGTTAACCAGATCACTTAAATTTATAACCTGATCTCTTTTAACTGCTCCTGTTTCAACAAGATGTACAAAATGTATTCCCATAATAACCCATTCACGCTTGTCACCTGCTTCATCCACCGGTCCTCTGGCAATGAAATTACTCAAATACTTCTTATACATTCCATAATTGTCAACTACCATTACAGTCTTTTTGAAATCATCATACTGTCTGTATAAAAATGAGCCCTTACTGAATACTGTAGCACCCTTTTTGAACCATTCAAGCTTAAACTCTTCCATGTTTTCCTTAGAAACAGACATTGCTTCTGACACAACATCTGCATCCATACATGCCTCTTTAAGACTGTCACACAGAATTATTTCTTCAACCTGAGGATATTTTTTCTCTATAAATTCCTTCATGGCAAGTGCTGATGGCGAGTCTTTTCTGCTGCCTCGTATTTTTATAACCTTAATGTCCTTAAGTACCTCCATATAACACATAAGGGCACATTTATTAATGACACCCGGACCAATGAGTGATAAGACTCTTGAATCCTTATTGGCAAGATATGTTGCAGCCATGGCAGGCATGGCCCCGGTTCTCATAGCAGAAAGAAGGTTTGCCGACATGATTGCTTTAGGTGCACCTGTTTCAACATCAGAAAGTGTCACCATAAGAATTGATCTTGGAAGACCCAGTGCCTGGTTATGACTGTTTGAACCATAAAACTTCTGGCCGGCTATATGAAATCTTCCGCCAAGATATGCCGGCATTGCCATAAATCTTCTGTCAGGTCCATCGTCCAAAGGAAAGTCTTCAATATCTGACTTCTGCGGAAAATTAACCTGTAATCCATGCTCATCCGCCTTAGGTCCACCAAGCAGAAAATCCTTTTTTCCAAAAAGAGCCATTGTATCTCTCATAGTTTCAATACATCTTGCAGGATCTAAAACCCCTGCCTTTATCATATCTTCCTCATTTAAGTATAAAAAATCAATATTAGGATAACTCATTTTTAACCCTCCGGTTCATGCTGATTATTTTGCATCACTGCTGTAAATTGGATGTAACTGTATTACTCTTTAAAATCACTCTTTAAGCTTTGTCCACATGTCATCAAGTGTCTTAAGTGTATCTGCATCAAGATATTTTATGAACTCGCCACCTGATATAACCTCTGTTGGAACATTTTTTGCTGTATTATTTATATAATCTTCTCCCATCATTTCAAGTGCT
>OFMT01002402.1_pt1 | contig 11233 bp, 7 predicted proteins | sample 1541891 | NCBI WGS metagenome assembly OFMT01 (sample SAMN04209230, study PRJEB22552) | human gut metagenome | biome: gut; material: feces | host: Homo sapiens | place: USA: Oklahoma | reverse complement strand
TAGTAGTTCGGCTCCTCGACCTTGCCGCCGTAGTGCAGGCGGCGCAGGATCTCGCCGCGGTACTGGAGAAAGTCCTCCGAGCTGCGCGCACGCGGGCGGGAGAGCTGGATATCGAGCGTGCCGGTGATGCGGCCGGGGCGCGGGGTCATGACGACGACCTTGTCCGAGAGATAAACGGCCTCGTCCACGTCGTGCGTTACCATGATGGCGGTCATGCCGGTCTCCTTCCAGATGCGCAGGATCTCATCCTGCATATTCATTCTGGTAAATGCGTCCAGCGCGCCAAGAGGCTCGTCCAGAAGCAGAATATCCGGATGATTGATAAGCGATCTTACCAGCGCCACTCTCTGCGCCATACCTCCGGAGAGCTGATGCGGATAGTCTTTTCGGAAATCTTCAAGTCCTACCATTTTCAGCATATGCTCTACCAGTTCTTTATCCTGCTTTTTCTGCATACGCAAGCTGAAGGATACATTCTTCTCTACCGTAAGCCACGGAAACAATGTTGCTTTCTGGAATACCATTCCACGATCCGGTCCGGCTCCAACAATCGGTTTCCCGCCAAGTCTGATCTCACCGGTAGTCGGTCTGATCAGTCCTGCGATCAATCGCAAAATCGTTGATTTTCCACATCCACTTGTTCCAACAATACTGACAAACTCACCCGGCTGGATCGTCAGATTCACCTCTGCCAGCGCATGTGTGATCTCGTTACTGTCTGTCTTTGCAAAACTCTTTGTTACTTTGTCAAACTCCAGGACACGCCCGTGTCCCTGCTTCTCATCCACTGATGCCATCTTATTTCACAACTCCTTCCTGCCAGCGAAGCACTATTCTCTTGATCACATTCAGTATAAAGGTAACTGCTGTGAAAATAAGACAAATTAAAACGATTGCTTTACAAATAGTATATATATTCTTTTTCATTTCCCCTTAACCTAAAAATCCCTTTCCGTGCCTTGATTGTAGCATAAAATTGGAGCACTGTTTATGGTAAATTTAAATAAGATGAATTATGAACGATACTGAATTTATTGTGCTATAATCCCGTTTTCGACAGTTATATAACGCAACAATGAGCGCAAACCTTTAGTTTAAAGGCTTTACGCTCATTTTTTACTTTTATGAAATGTTGTATGGGAATTTTATTTTTCAAATTTTTTTAAATTTATTTAATGTTTTTGGTTGATAGTATTTTCGGCTCAGTTTTAAATCGAACAGTTGTTCAAGTGAATCCAGTACATCTGAGCCTGTGTAACAGGCCTGGTAGTACATATCGGAGCAGTTAACCACATTCATGTTCTGCAATGTTTCGATGATCTGTTCTGTTGTGAAATGAGTTTTATTTCTGTCTAATTTGACTTCGAGTAAGCGATAGATCAATAAGGCTGTGTAACAGATAAGGAAATGAGCTTTTATTCTGTTTTCTTTGTGATGATATACGGGTCTTGAGCTGAAATTTGTTTTCAAGACACGGAAACAATCTTCGATTTTATATCTTCTTGACTGGATATCCAAAACTTCTGTTTCCTTCATATCAAATATATTTGTGGCAACAGCGTAGAATCCATCATATTTAGCTTCTTCTTCAATACGAGCCTCATCTAAATAGTAATTCTTCTTTTCTTTATCACTCTTAATAAATCTGGTCACATCGTTTGGTCCTTTTTTGAAGTTGTCAGGATCCATGTTGGCCAGTATTTTTTTAGCACGCTCGATCTGTCTGTTTCGTACTGTTTTCTGGTATTCGGCCATCTTTCTTGAATAGGTTACGATAATTCGTTGTTTTAGATTTCCTTTTGATTTTACCTTCTTTGTTTTTCCGTTCTTGTATTGTTTGACTTCGAATAGACCTAAGTCCACAAGCTTATCAACTGGTATAGATTTATAGATGTATCCATCGTAATACTTTCTGTTTTCTTTTAATGTGCGATCAAATGTCTTCATTGTTTCTAAAGATGCAGGCTTTCCGTCTTGAGAAAAACGGTAATCGTAATCATTGAACACGGCCTGTTTTAGAATACTGTTCAATTTCTTGATGGATTGTGTTACTACAAACTTTCTTCCGCCAAAGTCGTTAAATAATCTTGTGTCATTATAGCCTAGTCCGGCATCTGAACAGTAGATGATATCCTTGTTCTCAAACATTTTAAGCATCTTCTTTTCAGCTGGAACAGCACAAAGGGACTCATTGTCACTTCCTGGATTGATACACATACTTAAAGGAATTCCATCGGCATCCATGAAAAGTCCCATCTGAACGATTGGATTTGGACGATGTTCTTTAGATACACCATATTTTAAAAGTCCTTTGATCAGTTCACCTGTGATTTCATCATATACATCCTCGTCTTCAGATTCTTTTTCAAAATAGAAGTTTGTACAGTCAAAATAACATACATTCGTATTCCTTTTGATTACTTTATTACTTGATTCAAATAAATGAGAAAGATACTCATCATAATTTTCTTCCAGTATATCCATGAAGCGAAGGATATCCTGGTGTGAGAAATCAAAATCACCATAGAAACCAGTAAGATTCTTTAAAGTATGCATCTTGCTTCCTGGATCAAGAATCCGAGAAAAAGTAAGAACCATATTTATCATATTTGGATTGAAAGCTATTTTACGTCCGCTGCATACTTTATCAAAGAAATCAGAGATTCCAAGAGATGAATAAAGTTCTTTCAAATAGAAATAGCCAGTATTCTTACAAGTGGATTTAGAAACAGTATTTCCTTGATTGATGACCTTGTCATCAAAATTAACAGTGATATTATATTCAACTTTACTGTTCTTTATATTTTCGTTATATTCCTTAACTCTTTGTTTGGCATATTCTAAAGGATCATCTGTAATCTTTAATAATTCTGAATGTTTACCAATACGTTCAACATTCTTTGTGGTAACCTTTTTACCATTGCGAATCCCAACCTGAATGAAGTAGGTAGGATCTTTAGATTTTCTGTCGTAGTTAAGTTTCATGGGGAAGACTCCTTATATAGAACTATTATATCACATATTACAACGCCGTACAACATCCGTACAACAAAATAAAAAGATAATTTGACATAAAAAAAGCGCTACATAAGCGACATTTGGAATATTTACGATTTTACAACTGTCGAACTACCGAATCTTGTACATCTTCACCAACATCTGGTGTTAGATCTTTTCCTACTTGTGTAAATACACCCTTATCGATTCTAAAATCACCTACAAAAGGGTCTTGTTCCATTGTATAAATGGTTGCGTTCTTGAATAACATATAATCACCTCTAGAATCTATTGTATCACGTAATGAAAAATATTACATGTAAGATGAAAATAATTTGTAAATAAAACTCATTTGTCTTTCACAACCTTATTCTATATAATGATTTGGGTGAGTTTATGGCAAAGAAAAAGAGAAAAGTAAATACGAAACGAATCGCAATTGTCGCGTTGATTCCAGTCGTTTGTATCGCATTATTGATTGCGAATTTTACAAGTATTCGTTTGAGTATTAAAGGGTATCATAAAGAAGATAAAAAGGTTGTATTAAAATTAGAGAAGGAAGATATTAAAGACATCTTGCAGTATGATCAAATCATTAATATTTCAAAGTGGGATAAAGTAAAGAATGATGCACATTACTTGTTGTATGATGAGTATTACAGGGCTTCTAAAAAGAGCGTAAAAAAAGTGGTGTATTATATTGACTCTTACTATGAAAGAATGGAAGATTTGAATTACTTAGGATATACCAAGAATGTTTTGTTTAAGAATTCAGATCTGTACACAATATCAAACTTGGATACATTGATTTCCGCCAATGTTCCATATAAAAAGGCTAAGAAATATTTGGCTGTTAAAGGGGCACAAATTCAAGACATCAAAAAATATGTAGATTCTGGGTTAAGCCCATTAAAGGCAGTTTTACAAGTGTCTTATCCAGGGATTGATTCAAGTAAAAAAGACAGTCGCTCTTATACGATTGAAAATCCAGAAGATACATTGATTCTAATTAAAAATGGATTTAGTGTACCTAGTGACTATGTTCCTAAAGATCTTAGAGATGTGAATATTCCTTATGAAACAGAAGTGGGACAATTAAGAGATGAAGCGGCAACTGCCCTTGAAAAGATGTATAAGGATGGCTTGAAACAAGGTTATAGTATTGCGATTAAGAGTTCGTATCGTTCTTATGATACACAATTAGCAGTATATAATGAATATTTTGCGATGTATGATGCAGCTTATGCGGCAAGTCTAGTTTCGATTCCAGGATCGAGTGAACACCAATGTGGATTGAGTGTGGATCTAACAAGTCAAAGTGTAATGAATGGAGAATGTGGAACATTTGGTGAAACACCTGACTATAATTGGATTGAACAAAATGCCTATAAATATGGATTTATTTTACGCTTCCCAGAAAATACGGGAGACCGTACAGGAGCTACCAACGAGCCATGGCATTTTAGATATGTAGGAAAAGAAGCAGCTAAAGAAATTCATGATAAGGGATGGATCTTAGAGGATTATATTGAACATCATGGATTTAGATACAATTTGCGTTTGAATTGACGAATATAAAGGGATTAGTTTAAACTGACTATGGTGATGATTATGTGGTTAGGATTACTAATTCCTTTTTTTGGCACAACTTTAGGTTCAGCAGTTGTGTATTTTATGGAAAATAAAAATAATGAACTATTATCTAGATGTTTTTCAGGTATTGCCTCTGGTGTCATGGTGGCTGCAAGTATTTGGTCTTTATTGATTCCAGCGATGAATCAAGAAAAGAATATCTTGGTCATTGTGCTTGGCATATTTTTAGGAGCTTTATTACTACTTTTCTTGGATTGTATTGTTCCTCATATGCATCCTGGAACAAATGATGAAGAGGGAAAAGAATCGCATTTAAAGAAAACGACAAAGCTAGTATTTGCGGTGACTCTGCATAATATTCCAGAAGGAATGGCTGTTGGTGTGGTACTAGCACAAGCGATTCAAACAGGAAGTATATATCCGGCTTTAGCTTTATCCATTGGGATTGCGATACAAAATTTTCCGGAAGGAGCCATTCTTTCTTTACCCTTAAAGAGCAATGGCTGTTCAAAACATAAGGCGTTTTTGATAGGTTCATTATCGGGTATTGTTGAACCTATATTTGGTTATGTCACAATTTTATTTTCAAATTGGATCCTACAATGCCTACCGTTTTGTTTAAGCTTTGCGGCAGGGGCCATGTTGTTTGTGGTGGTTGAAGAACTTGTTCCTGAAATGGCTCAAGGAAAACATTCGAATCTTCCAACAATTTCTTTCTTGTTTGGATTTTGTATGATGATGGTATTGGATGTGATTTTAGGATAAGCTTTCATTTTTTTCAGAAAAGAGTTAAAATTATTTTACATAATGTAGAAGACCCATAAGGAATTCTGCATTTTCTTTTGGGAAGGGTGAAGGCATTGGAGAGTACAGATTTATTAAAGGGAAGTATATGGAAATCAATATTGATATTTTCTTTACCATTACTGGTTGGGAATTTATTTCAACAATTATACAATACGGTCGATTCTTATGTGGTAGGAAACTTTGTCAGTTCACATGCCCTTGCAGCTGTAGGACAATCTACTTCCATCATTAATATGTTGGTTGGATTCTTTATGGGATTATCAACAGGTGCTGGTGTTGTGATTGCACAATATTTTGGAGCCAAAGAAACAAAAAAGATGCAGGATTCGATTCATACATCTTTAGCTTTAACTTTAGTTTTGTGTGTCATATTCACAATATTGGGTATTGCTCTATCTAAACCCATTTTAGTCATGATTGGTTCGCCTAAAGAAGTTTTACCTTTGGCTGTGATTTATCTTCAAATTTATTTTGCGGGTGTATCCTTTTCATTAATTTATAATATGGGAGCCGGTATATTAAGAGCTTTAGGGGATAGTAAAAATCCATTGATTTACTTAGTTGTATCGAGTTTAGTCAATATTGTATTAGACTTTGTGTTTGTGATCTACTTTCATTTAGGTGTTGCTGGTGTGGGTATTGCGACAACCTTGGCACAACTCGTTTCTGCCATTTTAGTCATGCATGAATTGATGCATACAGATAAAGAGTATAAGGTATATATTTCTAAGATTCGTTTTTCAAAGCCCATTCTATCAAGAATTATTTCAATAGGAATTCCGGCAGCTCTACAAAATAGTATTGTTTCTTTTTCCAATGTGATTGTTCAATCGTACATTTCTAAATTTGGATCGGCTGCTGTTGCAGGATATAGTACAACGACAAAACTAGATGGTTTCTTGCAGCTTCCAATTCAAAGCTTCTCGATGGCTATCACAACGTTTGTGGGACAGAATTATGGGGCTCAAAACTATAAGCGTGTAAGAAAAGGCTTGTATACAACATTATTGATGTGTGAAATAATCATCGCATTAGGAGCCTTCTTGATTTATACAAATGGAGAGTTCTTAGTCGGATTATTCTCACAAGATAAAGATGTGATTGTAGCTGGTGTGACTATGATTTCTGTCTTTGCGCCAGGCTACATCTTCCTTCCTCTATCCCACATTACGGCAGGTGCATTGAGGGGAGTCGGATTATCTAAAGTACCAATGTATTCGATGATTTTATGTTTCGTTATTTTAAGACAAGTCTATTTATTTGTGGCAACACAATTTAGTTCTGAATTAATTACTGTATTCTTGGGATGGCCACTGACATGGATCGTAAATGCAGCACTATTGATGGGGTATTATCATATATATTCAAAGAAATTAGTAAGAGGCGATATTTATTAATCGTCTCCTTTTTTATACCCCCTATAAAATGGGTAGTGGGTATAAAGGGTATAAAAGGCAGCAAGTCAAGATGTGTATAGTAATAGTATTGATTAGAGAATTACTGTTATGGAAATGAAAAAAGGACAATGAAATAGTGTCGTATAAAAATTCTATAAGAAATTGCATAAGCAATGTAATATTACTTCTTTTTCATTTAATTGATTTATCGTGGAGAAAATACAGAAATGGATACGATTCAGTACTTAAATGTTGAAGACTACTTAAAAAGTTTGTAGAAAACAAGGTAAGGGGCGAGATTTAGTAGAGTCTCGCCTTTTTTCTTTGTTTCGAATTGGGAATATTTAATTCCTTTCGATATTTTGATATGGTTCTTCTTGATGCGTAGAGTTCCATATTTTCGAGTTCTTCTACAATTTCTTCATCTTGTAGAGGTTTTTCTGGATTTTCCACTTCAATCAATAATTGAATGGCCTTTTGAATCGAGTCTTTACTGCTTCCTTTGTGTGTCTTTGAAATAAATAAATCTTTTACAGGATACATATGATCATTAAATTCATAATATTTATCACTCAGAGTCCTAGAAACGGTTGAAATCGAGTAGCCCGATTCTTGAGCAATTTCTTTAAGTGTGCATTCTTTTAAATCATCTTGAAATAGAAAATAATTCTTTTGATGCGTGATCAATATATTTGCGAGTAGAAGAATGGTTTTGTTCCGACGGTTGATACTATCTATATAAAACTTAGCTTCATTTAAATATTTTTTAGCTTCTTTTGACAATTTAACTTCTTCACAATGAATTGTTAGATTTCCCATTTCTTTGGGGATGATTTTTAATTGATCTTCATCAATTTCAATTGTGAATTCAGGTAAAGCTAAATTTGTCGTACTTTCTGTGTCATATTCACTGCAAGGAAATGGATTGCACTCTTGCATGTGTGCTAATTCATCAAATACAGATTCATAAGGTATATCTAAAGATTCAGAAATTGTATAGAAATCTTTTTCTTCAAGTTCTTTTGAATGATTCTTTAAAATAGTGTATGCGATTGTATAGCCTTTTTCTTTTAATTGAATCATTAAAGAATCAATACTATTTTTAGCAGCCACACCAATGGGTTCAAAGGTTTGAATGAAAGAGAGTGTTTCTTCAAATTGTGTTTTAGTACATTTTAAGTCCGATAGGACAGTTTGGATGTCTTGATCAAAGAAACCATGACTATCTAAGGATTCAATAATATAATGGGCAATGGGTTCATTGTATTTTTTAGTGCTTGTATGCAGCTGCAAATAAAGTTCATCCTTTAGACTTGGCTTATTTGAAATGCCTGCTTCAAGATATTGTTGGATATCTTGACTTGGAGTGTATTCTAAAAAAGGATTATTTTGACTGACATTATATAAAAGATCGGATAAAGTCTGTCGATCTTTACTTAATATTTCAAGATGGGACTTTAAACCTGTTGTCATATGCAATGTCTGTTTGTAGGTGTGTGTATAAATCAAATCTTGTTTCATATGTATATATGTTATAACATATTATGGTATAATAATTCAAAAAAAAGTGGAGGGTAACATGATAGAAAAAATATTGGCATATATTTTGGCATGTTGTAATAATAGTGAATTTGAACAAACAACAGTTGCCTTGATAAGTGAAAATTTAAAAATTAGCCGCTCACAGGTGTCTGTTGTATTAAATAAATTAGTAAAAGAAAATAAATTGATTCGCATTGAATCAAAACCGTTTTGTTTCATTTCGGTTGAATATTTGAAAGAAAAGTCAATTCCTTTTAAAGATAGTGTATATGCAAGTTTAGATGATTTATTGTCAAATCAGGAAAAGAAGGATTTTGAAAAACTAGTGGGCATGAATCATTCTTTGGCTCAAACGGTTAAACAATGTAAAGCCACCATTTCATATCCTCCTAATGGGTTGCCCATGTTACTTTATGGACCTACGGGAACGGGTAAGTCTTTAATTGCAAAGTTGACGTATGAGTGGGCAAGAAATCAGGGTGTCATTTCAAAAGATGGACAATTTGTGCAGGTGAACTGTAGTGAATATGCGAACAATCCTGAATTATTAACAGCCAATCTATTTGGTCATGTCAAAGGTGCTTTTACAGGTGCTGAAAAAGATAATGAGGGTTTGATTGCCTTAGCCGATAATGGTGTTTTATTTTTGGATGAGGTGCATGAATTAAAGGCGGAATGCCAGGAAAAGTTGTTCTTGTTTATGGATCAAGGTATTTATCATCGTGTGGGTGATAATGAAAAGTGGTATAAGTCTAATGTTCGTATTGTATTTGCGACTACAGAAAATCCGGATAAAGTGTTGTTAAAAACATTAATGCGACGTATTCCAATGACAATCACAATTCCTAGTCTTGAACAAAGAGGTACGCAAGAGCGTATAGAGCTGTTGCATAACATTTTTAGTCAGGAAGAAAAACGTTTAGATTGTCAGATCAAGATGAGTAGCAAAGTGTATAATGCGCTGTTACAAAGTAAGATGCCAGGTAATATTGGTCAATTAAAGAGTAGTGTGCAGTCTTGTTGTATCAATTCTTTATTTGATAAGGTCAATGACGAATTAGTGATTCATTTGGATAGTTTGCCTAAAGATATTTTACAGCAGGTTTATGCGAATCAAAAAACGGTCTTGGACGATGATGAATATATATATGTGGATGATTTGCAGGGGTACTATAATGGTACAAAAGAAATTCTTCAATTGAATGATAGTCTATTGACTAGTTTTAGAAAATATAAAGAGGAACATACAAGCTTGGCGGATTTTATGGCAAAAGAAAAGAATTATGTTCAAAAATATTTTGATAACTTGATCTTTAGAAAGAAAGAATCAAGTCAGGTCGATTATTATAATCGTGGTGTGCAGCATATCTTTAACTTGATTGAATCGCGGTATGGATTAAAAATCACAAATAATGAAACGTTAGCTATCGCATCTTATTTAGATGAGATTCATCATGAATATCATGATTTAAGAAGCTGGTTTTTAAAACATGAAGAAGAGTGTGATGATTTATATCAATTGTTGCAGGAAGAATTTTTTAGAGCGACCAATGTATCTTTAGAAATTTGTACGTATTTAAAGTCCTATCTAGAAATGGATATGTATTCCATTATTATTTGTACATTTATCTTCTATGTTTATAATGTACAAAAAGATTCAAGGCTTTCTCAAAAAGCAGCCGTTGTTCTATCACATGGTTTTTCTACGGCTTCTAGTATTGCGGATGCAGCCAATCGTTTCTTAGGACAATATATATTTGATGCGCTAGATATGCCTTTATATATTGATACGGCTACAATGATTGAGAAACTGAATCGTTATTTGGATCGTATTGGCAAGGTCAAAGAATTGTATCTATTAGTGGATATGGGTAGTTTGGAAGATATTTATAAAGGTTTGCATATAGAGAATGCGAATATTGGAATTATCAACAATGTGAGTACTCCAATCGCTTTAGAAATTGGAAATGGAATTCGTAATAATGTAGAGATGGAGAGCATATTACAAAAAACGATTGATGCTTTCCGTGTCAATTTTGCGTATCATATTGAAAAGCATCAACAAAAACAGCCAGTCATTCTATGTTCTTGCGCAAGTGGATTGGGTACGGCCAAGAAATTAAAGTCGATGTTGGAGCAATCTTTTCCAGATGGAATCAATTTAGATGTGAAGACGTTGAATTATTCGGAATTGATTGAATTAGGTAAAAAGAACAATGTATTTGAAGAATATGACGTTTTATGTGTACTTGGAACGTTAGATCCAAATATGGAGGACATTCCATTTGTGGGTATTGAAGATTTGATTATTGAAGATACATTTGGTGATTTCAATCAATACTTCAAGGATTATATGGATGAAGAACAGCTGTCTTTGTTTGATAAAAATATTCTGCATAATTTCTCATTGAGTAATATTATGAATGCACTAACGATATTAAATCCGGCAAAACTATTAGAGCAGGTTGCCAATGCGATTGATGTTTTACAAAAGTATGTTGGTGTTCGTTTCAGCAATCGAACTTGTTTTGGATTGTACGTACACATTTGTTGCTTGATTGAAAGACTTGTTGTTTCAAGAAATGCTGAGTATGATCCAAGCTCGGATTTCTTAAATGAACACAAAGATTTTGTGGACTATGTTAAGAAGGCGTTTAAGCAAGTAGAAGATTTCTATGGTGTAGATATTCCTACAGAGGAAATGATTCATATTTATAATTATGTGAAGAATAATTAGTAAAGATGAGGAAACTCATCTTTTTTTTGTAAACTTATTTCTATGGCACAATATTTGCTTGTATATAAGTGAATGACGTAATACAGAAAGGAGAAAGATGAATGAGTAGAGTAATATTTGCCTCACATGGAGGATTATCTAAAGGAATGAAAGATTCAGT
>OFMT01002399.1_pt1 | contig 11234 bp, 8 predicted proteins | sample 1541891 | NCBI WGS metagenome assembly OFMT01 (sample SAMN04209230, study PRJEB22552) | human gut metagenome | biome: gut; material: feces | host: Homo sapiens | place: USA: Oklahoma | reverse complement strand
GGCAGTGGACTCTGACTCCATCATTCCGAGGGTTCAAATCCTTCCACCCCAACCAGTAAAGCAGTTTCGAAAGAGAAACTGCTTTTTTATTTTTTGCAGCAGCGGTTTCTGGATTCATAGAATATTCCTGTATCCTTTACAAAATATAGAATTGACTTTTCAGGCGTACCGTGGTATGATAATATAGTCGGTTGAAGAGATACCGGCAACAACAAAAGATACTGGGGTGTAGCCAAGCGGTAAGGCAGTGGACTCTGACTCCATCATTCCGAGGGTTCAAATCCTTCCACCCCAACCAAATCAACGGCTCCTGCAATAGTAGGGGCTGTTTTTTTATGCTCTGCCGGTATCCGGTGCTTCTTCTCCCCTGCTGCAAAAAATCCCCCGTTTTGTTCTGTCACAAAACGGGGGATTTTTTATTTTATGGGAATTTTACTTGATTCTCACTGAAAAGTTACTTCCACCTTGCCGCCCTTGGCGGAAACCAGCAGTGTGTGAATTTCTGTACTGTGTGCAATAATCAGAGAAGCGATCTGATCTTCTACGATCTGGCGAATCACACGGCGAATGTCACGGGCACCGTAGGGCTTGCCGTATGCTTCTTCTGCAATGGCTGCCAGTGCGGCAGCATCGTACTGCAACGTGATGTTCTTTTCTGCCAGCGGCTGTTTCATTTCGTCCAGCATCAAAGCAGCGATCTTTTCGAAATCCGGCTTTGTCAGATTCCGGAACACCACGATTTCGTCAATACGGCTGATGAACTCCGGACGCAGGAATTCCCGCAGTCCCTTCATTGCCTTTTCCTTGGAAATTTCAGTGTCTGTCCGGTTAAAGCCTACGCCAATGCTCTTATCGGTAGAGCCGGCATTGGAAGTCATGCAGATGACAGTGTTCTCAAAGTTGACCGTTCTGCCCTGTGCATCGTCGATCTTGCCCTCGTCCAGAATCTGCATAAGAATATTCATCACGTCCGGATGAGCCTTTTCGATTTCGTCGAACAGAATCACCGAGTACGGGCGGCGGCGAACTTTTTCAGTCAACTGACCGGCTTCATCGTAGCCAACATATCCCGGAGGGGAACCGATCATACGTGCTACAGAGTGCTTTTCCATGAACTCCGTCATGTCCAGACGAATCAGCGGGTCGTTGGAGTCGAACAGCTCCTGCGACAGTACCTTGACCAGTTCTGTCTTTCCCACGCCGGTAGGCCCTACAAAGATAAAGGAAGCCGGACGGCGGCGAGGGCTTAGCTGTACTCTCGTCCGCTTGATTGCCTTTGCCAGCGACTCCACTGCTTCGTCCTGTCCGATGATATGGGCTTTCAGGCGGTCTTCCAGATGTGCCAGCTTGGTGAATTCAGTTTCCGCGATCTTGTGTGCCGGAATTCCTGTCCACAGTTCGATGACCTTGGACAAATCGTCAGCAGTCACCTGCACTTCGTCCAGCTTCTTCTGAGCTTCTTCCAGACTGGTATTCAGACGAATCAGTTCGCCCTTGACCTGAGCCAGTTCTTCGAAGTTGATCTCGGTTTCATCTTCAATGGATTTTTCCTTGGCTTCCAGTTCTTCCTTTTTCTTTGCCAGCTTATCATAAGCTTCGATTTCCGGAGAACGCAGATTGGTGCATGCACAACTTTCGTCCAGCAGGTCAATTGCCTTATCCGGCAGGAACCGGTCGGTAATATACCGTTCTGACAGCACAGCACACAGACGAATCATCTCCGGAGAAATGTGCACACGGTGATAGGATTCATAGTACTTTGCAATGCCGTTCAGCACCTCAATGGTTTCGTCTACGGTCGGCTCACTGACCGTTACCGGCTGGAAACGGCGTTCCAGTGCAGAATCCTTTTCGATATATTTGCGGTATTCTTCAAAGGTGGTGGCACCAATAACCTGTACTTCCCCACGGGAGAGTGCAGGCTTCAGGATATTTGCTGCATTCATGGCACCCTCAGAATTTCCGGCACCTACCAAATTGTGCACCTCATCGATAAACAGAATGATGTTGCCTTCCTGCTTCACCTCTGCCAGCAAGCCCTTGACACGGCTTTCAAACTGTCCGCGGAACTGGGTACCGGCAACCAGCGAAGTCAGATCCAGCAGGTATACCTGCTTATCTTTCAGATGCATGGGAACGTTTCCGGAGTGGATCCGCAAAGCAATTCCCTCGGCAATTGCCGTTTTGCCGACACCGGGTTCACCGATCAGACAGGGATTGTTCTTGGTGCGGCGGGAGAGAATCTGAATCACCCGTGCAATTTCCTTATCCCGTCCAATGATTGCGTCCAGCTTGCCCTCTGCGGCACGGCGGGTCAGGTTCGTGCAGTAATTGCCCAGGAACCGCAGTTCCTTTTTCCGCTTGGAACGGCGTTCCCGTCTGGAACCGCTTGGGATTTCTGTGTAGTCTGCTGACGGAATCTCTTCATCACCGTCTGCGGTCTGCAATTCATTGGATTCCTCACCGTCATCTTTCAGATTCCCGAAAATCTTTCCCGGATCCTTCATGAAAGATTGCAGGAACTGCGGCATTACACCGGAGCCGCCCATTTCAAAGCTTTCCCCGTCCATCATGTCCATCATCTGATTGGAGATCTGCTCCAGTTCCTCATCGGTAATTCCCATTTGTTTCATATATTCATCGATCTGCGGCACGTGCAGTTCCTTGGCACACACCAGACACAGACCATCATTTTTCTTCTTTTCGCCCTGCATCGCTGTAATAAATACCACGGCAGGCCGTTTTTTGCATCGACTGCATAACATCATCGTTTTCTACACACCTTTCTGATAGGTTTATTGCATCAGCTGATAGAGATGCTGAAATAAAACAGACTTCTGAATTTCAGCCTGATTGAAAAAGGCAATCTGATTTTCGCCGTGCTCCACGATCCACCCCGTCAGTTTGACCATCAGCACCAGCAGAAAAATTGCCTGCACTGCTCCCAGTCCGGCACCGACTGCCTGATCTGTCAGGCGTATGCCCTCGGTGCGGCGGAAAGCAGATAGTCCTTTTATTATACCTTGAATCAATACAGAAATCAAGAGAAATAGAACTGAAAAAGTAAATGTTTTAACCATTGTGATAAGTACCGGACGAACATACAGCTTTGTCAGCTGCTTTGCGGCATCGCTGGTATTGCTGGAGAGCACCAGTGCCGCCGCCTGTACAGTCCGGTTTTGCAGTTCCTGTGAGCTCTGCTGCGGCAGGATCGCCTCGTGCATCCATGACGGCATCTCCGTAAACAGCTGAGAAGATGCACTGTCAATACTCTGGGACAGTCCTTGCTGCAATAGTTCCGCAGGCAGTCCTGTTTTCTGGGACACCACGCTGTACAACTCTTCCGAAGCATTGTCCGGATTGTCTGCGATCTGCTGTAATGCCGCATCGTCCAGCTGAATCCCATAATTTCCCAGCGTCTGCTGTAAATCGTCTGCCAGATGATACTGTTCCATTTTCTGTTCCAGAATCGCCGCACATGGCTCTGCCAGCCAGCGGTCGTATACATATTCTGCCGCCGGCTGAGCCAGAACGCCTGCCAGCAATGCCGCAGCAGCATATCCCAGCAGACCAGCAACAGAACTGATCAGACCTCGCCGCCAGCCGCCCCAGATACAGAGGATCAGCACTGCCAACACTGTCAGATCATACAGCCACCACGTCTGATGCATGAAAGATTCCACAAGCTACTCCTTAAAGTCCACACGATCAATCTGATCATATCCCAGCAGGAACAAATAACCGTCCTGTTTCAGGAACGAAGTATAGGCACCGTCCAGATTTACTGTTGCCAGTGCCGTACCGGAAAAATCATAGGAAGTGATATTTCCGCGGCTCATGACAATAGCATCGCCGTCGCACACCCGTACTTCTTCCGCAGTGCTGTCAATAGACAACACTTTCGGACTGGAAACAGACTGATCCAGAAGCACCAGCGAGGTGTTTCGCTTCTGGTCGTCCTGTATGATCAGAGCAGCCTTTCCGTTTTCCAGATCTGCACTGACCAGTGTGCCGTTATAGTTATATGTTCCCTGCATTTCGCCGGCACTGCTATAGTATGCACAAGCAGTATTTCCCACCACACAGAATTTGTCGTTGGAGGAAAAACCGGATTTGACGCTCAAAGTTTCCAGCGGCATGGAAGTCCACTGGGTGTCCACCTGATTAAATGTGATGCTGGTGACAGTGCTCTGCACCACACCATTTTCCACTTTCACTGAAGTCAGACACAAGCCGTTACTGTCCTTGTGAAATGCCAGATCCACCACGTACTCCGTACAGTTCCGCTGATAGAGCCGCTTTCCGGTATTGTCGTATACCACAATGGCACAGGCGTAGGAGCCAGACTCCGTAATCAGGGCAACAGTTCCGTTGTCGCTGACGACACCGGAGAGAATGTTGTTGTCCACGGACTTGCCATAGACATTTTTGTGCCTGGTGTCCAGCCGGAACGAGGTGCCGCCGCTTTCGAACAGCAATACATATTTTCCGGCAGTATTCATGGTGGCGTTCTGGAACGCGTGCTGCCGGTTATCTCCTGCATCGCCGTGCATAGAATAGGTACTCAGATAGGCATCATGCAGCAGAAACAAGGTGTCATCTGCCAACGCTGCCTGATAGCTGGAACTTCCGGAAATGGTCAGCGGGAAGTTTCCCTCTGCCAGTGTGCCGTCATTTTGCGTCACAGAATCGTACCGTCCACCGATCCCCTCCAGCTTCGGGATCCACGCGTCCCGCTGTATATACAAATACCCGCAGAAGCCGACGATCAGCAGGAATATCAGCAAATTCCGCAGAGAACGCAGCTTACTGCGTCGCTTGCGTTTTTCGATCATATCATCAGAATCATAGCTCATAAGCTTTTTGACGATCTCCTTTCCGACAGGCTTTATTCATAAAACACCCGATTCAGGTACAGTCCATGTGCCTGTGCGGTGATTCCGGCGAGGACACGATTTTTAGATGCCAGAAGGTCGTCCAGTTCGGAAACGACGATTCTTCCCTCGTTGACACTCAACAGCGTCCCCACCAGTATTCTAACCATATTATACAAAAAACCATTGCCTTTGACAAGCAGAATCACGGTATTTCCTTGCTTTTCTATGGTTATGTCGTGGATTGTACGAATGGTATTCTGTTTTTCTGTGTAATTTGTACAAAACGTTGCAAAGTCGTGGGTGCCCACAAAGTGCTGTGCCGCCTCCTGCATCAGCGGAATATCCATTTTCCGCCGATAGAGCAATTCCAGATCGGTGGTAAACGGATTCTTGCTTTCGCTGTTGTGGATCCGGTACATATATTCCTTTGCCATGCAGCTGAACCGTGCATGAAACTCCGGCGGCATTTCCTCCACCCGATAAATGGAAATATCCTCCGGCAGATACCCGCAGGCTCCCCGAATGAAGTTCCGTTCCGGCAGCTGTTTTTCCGTCTGCATGGTGAAGCAGTACTCCTTGGCATGCACGCCGGTGTCTGTTCTGGAGCAGCCCTGTATGGTCACCGGCTCGTTGAACAGCTGTGACAGTGCTGTTTCCACCACTTCCTGCACAGTAATGCCGTTGGGCTGCCGCTGAAACCCGTGATAATTGGTTCCGCGAAAGCCCATTGTTACTTTCAGATTTCTCACGATTCTGTTTCCTCCGCCTTTTCTTTTTCCGGAACAGCAAATTCCGCCTGTTCCTCCGGAACCGGCTGCAACAGCCGCTTTCCGGTTTTCCACTGCACAAAAAACACGGCAAGCAGCAGCAACACCGCACCGGCAGTACAGCAAGCCCCTGCCACAAAACCTTTCGGGCAATAGGTCAGCGTAATGGTATGCGTTCCCGCAGTCACCGGAACGGCAACCATTTCTCCGGCAATGGGTGTGATCTCGGTTTTTACGCCGTCCACTTTCGCATGCCAGCCGGATTCATAGGGAATCGAAAAATAGCATACGCCGTCCTGCTCCGCAGTCAGAGTGCCACTAAGCTTAGTGTCCGAAGCTTCCGTCAGCGTAATGCCGCCGTTCTGCAATGCTGCAAAGCCCTGCTCCAGCACGTCCGGATTGATCTGATACATATACAGCACAATCAGACCGGAAACTGCGTCCTTGGGCAAGGTCATAGAAACACTTGCCATATCCGCCCCCTGATAGGTGCCTATTGGGAAAATGAATCCCTGCTTGCCATTGTTGAAATAGCCCTTGTAGACGCCGTTTTGCAGAATCGTAATATTGGAAACGTCCTGCAAATTCATGTAACCATACAGTGTTGTATCCAGCGGCACCTGATAATTGTATTGCAGGCTGTGAGATTCCGCACTGGCATCGGTATGATACGTGTAGTTGCCATAGCTGTTTTTCAGGGCATCTGCTCCCTCATAATCCACGCTGTCCACTTCCAGCATGGTAAACAACGGTGTTTCAATGCCGGTCGCCAACCGGAACAGCGTGTTCAGATTATCGAACGGGTTCGCCTCCGGATTCGGATCGTATTCCAGCAAGGAGGCATTGACACGGAAACCAATGGGCAGGTCGTACTGATTCCGGTACGCATAGCAGGACTCCGAAGAAGCGATCTGCTCCCATGCACTGTCGTCCAGCACTGTGCTTGCTCGGCTGATTAGATAGCGAACACCGGTAAAGGCATTTCCCACCGGTGTGCCGCCGCCGTAGTAGTAACGGTTTCCCGCCTCTGACGCCGGAAAGCCCAGCGAACGGATCCACTTGGTGGCATTTTCATTTGCCATGGAAGAAAACTGCGAAACGCCGTGATAGCCATACAACGCCGGATCATTCAGCGTATACCATGTGGAAAGTTCTGTCCGGTAAAACGGCGTTTCGTCCTGTTCATCGATTTGTTCCAGCAGATTCTCTACGTCTGTATAGGAAGCCGGATAACCGGTATATGCCGATGTTGAAACCGTTTCTGTACCGAGCTTCACGTTCTGGAACATCTCGAATGCCAGCACGATCGCCACCGCCAGATACAGCATCTTCTTTCCGAAAATCTGCCGATATGCCAACAGCATAATGCCTGTATACAGCAGCATCAGTGCGGCTGTCCAGTAGACAGCACGATTTTCCTGCACATTGTATGCAATCAGGAACACACCTACTGTCACTGCCAGCATTACCAGCAAGTCCCACACGCGGCATTTTTCCTCCAGCACGACCAAGAAAGCACGGTAGCCCACTGTCAGCAGGGCAAAGGAAAACAGGAATGAGAATCGATAAGGCAGCATATTCGGAAAATGGAATCCGTGCCAGATATAGTTCAGCACATTGCAGTTACAGCTGATCATCAAGAACGCCAGCACCAGAACTGCCATGATCTTTTCCCGAATCCGAATCCTGCCGGAACGCAGAAACGGTCCGATCAGCACCAGCGGCAGTACGCCGCATGCCAGATTCGGCAGACCGTCCTTGGAAGTCGGTTCATGAAAGCTGATGAGATTTGCCGCCAGCGTCCGCCAGTTTTCATAAAACTGCACCGCTGTAGGGAACGCATTGTTCACGCTATAGGTCAGCTGCAATGCGTAATAAGTGGGTATCAGCACAATTGCCGCCAACGCTCCGCCCAGCAAAGAACAACCTGCCATTGCCAATGTCCGCATCGGCAGCTGTTTCCAGCGAAGATAGCACACACACAGACAACAGTAGGCGATCACTGCAAAGATGCAGGTGAACATGCCGATATAGAAGTTTGTGAACAGCGACAACCCCAGTGCAATGCAGTACAGCCGGCACTTTCCGTCCCGCACCAGATATACCAGTCCCAGCACTACCAGCGGCAGCAGGGCGACTGTATCCAGCCAGATGATATTCCAGTAGTACCCCAGAATGTAGCTGCACAGAGCGTACATCACGGAAAAGATACAGAGGGAAAAATCATTTCTCCGGAATGTGCCGCGGAGAAAGCATGCGAAAAACAAGCCGGCAAAGCCGACTTTCAACAGCAATACCAATGTTACCGCATCACGCAGAAATGTTTCCGGCACCAGTGCCGTCAGCAGGTTCAGCGGACTGGCAGCATAGTAGGCAAAAATAGATACGAAGTTGGAACCCAAGCCGGAATCCCATGTATACAGCAGAGAACCTCCATGCTGCAATTTTTCATGCAGCAGCCGCAGGAACGGGTAATACTGATGCCAGAAATCCACCACCAGAATCTGCTGATCTCCAAAAGGGTGCACGTTCTGCAGCACAAGCCCTACCGCCAGAAACAGCATGGGGATACCAAACGACAGCAGCAGAAAAATGCGGTTCTTTTGACTTTTTACATTTGTTTGAGAAAGCGGCGTTTTCACAGATGATGCTATTTCCATGCAAATTCTCCTTAAAAGATGATTTTTACCGCTACCGCACCGGCAAACAACAGCAGCGTCACTGCCATTGCTGCATAATCCCGTCCGGCAGCATGCAGCTGCCGCATTTTGGTTCTGCCGGTTTCCCCGCGGTAACAGCGGCATTCCATTGCCGTTGCCAGTTCTTCCGCACGGTGAAAAGACGACACCAGCAGCGGTACCAGAATCGGCACCAGTGCCTTGGCACGCTGCAACAGATTGCCCTCACTGAAACTGGCTCCCCGTGCTTTCTGTGCCGTCATGATCTTGTCCGTTTCTTCCAGCAGCGTGGGAATAAACCGGAGAGAAATCGTCATCATCATGGCAAATGTATGCACCGGCACATGCAGCTTTTTCAGCGGGGACAGCAGCCGTTCGATGGCATCTGTCAGAGCAATGGGTGAAGTGGTATAAGTCAGCAGCGAAGAGCCTGCCAGCAGCACAATGATTCGTGTAACCATTAAAACCGCCGTCCGCACGCCGCCTGCTGTGATTTTCAGAAAATGCCAGTGAAGATACACATCACCGCTGTCCACCATGAAAAGATCTAAAATCGCTGTGATCAGCAGCACCGGTATCAGCGGTTTGATGCTTTTCCAGATCAGCTTCACCGGAATGCGGGACAGAGCCAGTGCCAGAATACAAAACACGATTCCGAAACAAATGGAGTACAGATGCTGTCCCATAAACAACATAGCAATAAACAGCAGCGTCATGATCAGCTTGAATCGCGGATCCATGCGGTGTACCGGACTGGAGCCGGGGAAATATTGTCCGATCGTAATGTCTTTCAGCATGTTCCCTGCCCTCCTCTTGTCCGATGATACCATTCCAGAAGCTGCTGTTTTGCCTGCTCCACGGTGAAAATATCATCTGTCAGCGGTACGCCCCTGGCACGGAGTGCATCACAAACGCGGGTGATCTGCGGCACTGCCAGACCGATCGCCTGCAATTCCTGCGAACGGCGGAAAACATTTGCCACCGTATCGTGACAGAACACCTTTCCCGCATTCATCACCAGAATTTTTTTCGCATGCCGTGCCACATCTTCCATGCTGTGAGAAACCAGCAAGATAGTCGCTCCGGTCTGATTGCGGTACGCCTGGATCTCCTGTAGGATCTCCTCCCGCCCGCGGGGATCCAGTCCGGCGGTAGGCTCGTCCAGAATCAGCACCTCCGGACGCATTGCCATAACGCCGGCGATTGCCACACGGCGTTTCTGACCGCCGGACAGCAAAAAAGGTGACTGCTTCAGGATTTCCTCGGAAAGCCCCACAATGGCAGCCGTTTCCCGCACACGTGCCTGCACTTCTTCTTCGGCAAGTCCCATATTCCGCGGACCAAAGGCAATGTCTTTCGCCACGGTTTCCTCGAAGATCTGATACTCCGGATACTGGAACACCAGCCCTACCCGAAACCGCATCTGCCGCATTTTCGACTTGTCTGCCCAGATGTCCACACCGTCCAGCAGAACCTTTCCCTCTGTGGGACGCAGCAGCCCGTTCAGGTGCTGAATCAGCGTGGATTTGCCGGAGCCGGTATGCCCGATAATCCCCACAAAGGAGCCTGCTTCAATTTCCAGACCTACATGATCTACTGCCGTTTTTTCAAAAGGTGTCCCAATGCCATAGCGATAGGTCAGTCCTTCTGTCTGTATCGTTGCCACTTGCACACCTCATTTCACGCCATGTTCTGCAAAATTGCCTCTACGCCGGCATCTTCACTGATAATATGACTGTCCAGCGGAATCCCCTGCTGCCGCAGTTCATACACCAGTTCCGTCACCTGCGGCACGTCCAGTCCGATTGCTTTCATCTGTTCCACATGGGAAAACACTTCCTCCGGACGGTCGTCCAGCAGAATGTTTCCGTCGTCCATGACGATCACACGATCTGCCTGTGCTGCTTCTTCCATATAGTGGGTAATCAGCACAATGGTAATGCCATAGGAACGATTCAGCATGCGAATGGTCTTCATGACTTCCATACGGCCTTTCGGATCCAGCATCGCTGTGGGCTCGTCCAGCACAATGCAGGACGGACGCATGGCGATAATGCCGGCAATGGCGATTCGCTGTTTCTGTCCGCCGGAAAGCTGATTGGGAGCATGCATGCGATACTCGTACATGCCGACCGCTTTCAGAGCATCGTCCACCCGTTCCCGTATAGCTTCCGGCGGCAGCCCCAGATTTTCCGGTCCGAAAGCCACATCTTCTTCGACGATCGTTGCCACGATCTGATTATCCGGATTCTGAAACACCATACCTACATGCTGCCGGATCTCATACAGCTTTTCTTCGTCACAGGTATCGATGCCGGCAATCCACATTTTGCCGCCGGTGGGCAGCAGAATGGCATTCATATGTTTCGCCAGCGTAGACTTGCCGCAGCCGTTGTGCCCCAGGACTGCCACAAAAGAGCCTGCTTCCAGTGTCAGAGTCAGATCTTTCAGGATTTCCGGAGAAGCTGGTTTTCCCTCCTCGTCGGTATAGTGAAATGACAGATGCTCTGCCGCAATCAGTTTTTCCACGGTATTTTCTCCTTTTTTCAGGCAATACGGGCAGAAAATTCCTGCCGTATCTTTATTTTTGCCGGAATACCAGCAGCAGAAGCACCACCAGTACCGCCACACCCGCTGCGAACAACCCATACGGAGCAAAAAAGTGCACCATTTCTGCGATGCCCTCCGGCGGGTTCCCATACACATAGCGGCGATCCAGATACTGTATCCCTGCCGCAAAGCAGTCCGCCGCCAAAGAAAGCACCCCCAGAAGCAACGTTCCCCATTGTTTTCGACGCATAGACTTCTGACAGCACCGCACAAACAGCGTTATGCAGTGTTTCCCTTAGGCAATACCGCACAAAGCCCGCCTGACGGCTTTGCACGCAATCTGCGTGCAGATTTTCCGTCAT
>OFMT01002396.1_pt1 | contig 11245 bp, 11 predicted proteins | sample 1541891 | NCBI WGS metagenome assembly OFMT01 (sample SAMN04209230, study PRJEB22552) | human gut metagenome | biome: gut; material: feces | host: Homo sapiens | place: USA: Oklahoma | reverse complement strand
GTTGTTGATGGGCGGCAGAGATTATCTACATTTTTTGAGTTTCTGGATGATAAATTCAAATTAAAAAATTTGGAATATCTTAAAGAATGTAATAACAAATGGTATAAAAAGAATGATGATAAAAATGATAATTTAGATAGTATGTTTAGACGTCGTATTCAACAGACTCAAATATATGTTAATGTTATTGATCCCCAAACACCTGGAAAGGTTAAATACGACATATTCAAAAGAATTAATACAGGAGGAAAAGCACTAACAAATCAAGAGATACGTAATTGCTTAGCAAATTCAAGAACGCGAGAATTATTGCGTGATTTAGCTAAATCAAAGAATTTTATGGTAGCAACAAGAGGTAGTATAAGTCCCACCCGTATGGCAGATGAAGAATTGATATTGAGATTTATTTCTTTTTATCTTATCGACAATAATAAATCTCAAACAAAAGAATATAAAGGTGGGATGGATTCGTTACTAGATGAAACTGTTGAATTTTTAAATAGCGCTGATATGGAATTAATGAAAGAAATAAGAGGTGCGTTTTTTGTTGCAATGGACAATGCATATTATTTGTTTGGTGATAATGCATTTAGAAAAGCAAATTATATAAATAAATCATTATTTTTGGGGGTTTCTAGAGTATTAAGTAAATATAAAAGAGAAGAGATAGCTGCAAAGAATGCAAAAGAAATTTTGGATAAACTTAATGATAAAATTAAAAATAATGTAAAATTTACAAATGCACTATCAATGGCTACAAATGATGCAAGGAATGTGAAGATAGTTTTTGATACAGTAGCACAACTTATAGGAGAGTAGTAAGATGCATAAAGAATTAAGCATAGAGAATTTCAAATGTTTTTCAAAAAAAACTAATATACAATTAGGTAAAATAAATATATGTCTTGGAAGTAATTCGGTAGGAAAATCCTCGGTGATTCAAAGTTGTATATTGATACGGCAGATATATGAGCAAGCTAAAGTGTATAGAAACACAAAAGTGGATGAATATTCAATTCAGCTAAATGATGTATATGGGTTGCAGTTAGGCGATTCTCAGCATATTCAGTCGGCAAATAAGGATGAAATTGTACTGAGGATAGACGAATACGAATATCAGTTATTTTCAATAATGGATAGTCCGATGGAAATGCGAGTAAAGAATCAGTATGATATAAATGAAATGTCAGAAAAAGACGGATTGTTTTCTGACGAATTCTATTATTTGAATGCGGAACGAGTGGGGCCTAGAAATTACCAGCTGATAAATTCTAAAGAGATTAATTATTGTGGAGTATATGGCGAAAATACAATGCATTTGTTAAAAGTAGTATCTAATCAAAAAATTGAAGGAAATAAATGCTTTAATTTAGATGAAGATAAGAAGGTTAATACTATTGGAAAACAAGTTGAATATTGGATGGATTATATTATACCAGGAATTGAGATTTCTACAGATGATGTTACGGATTTACGTGTTAGCAAGATGATGTTACAGCAATCGGCATTAGATACAGGTTTTTTGTCACCATATAATTTTGGTTTTGGAATATCATATGTTTTGCCAATTATTTTGACAGGATTAATAGCTAAAGAAGGAAGCGTCTTTTTGGTTGAAAATCCTGAAGCACATTTGCATCCTAAAGGACAGTCCCATATAGGTTATTTTTTAGCTATGATGGCTATGGCAGGGGTTCAGGTGGTTATAGAAACTCACAGTGAACATGTAATTAATGGTATAAGGATTGCAGCTTTAAAAAACGGAATGGATCCAAATGACATTAGTATAAATTATTTCTCAATTAAGAATTATGAAGGAAATGTGCAACATATGGTAGAGCATATTACATTAAATGAGAGAATGGACTTGGAGGTTTGGCCAGAAGGTTTTATGGATCAAGAAGAAGAGGATTTAAGAACCTTAAGAGAACTCAGGAGAAAATAATGGAAAAAGAAATTCTGTGGTATGAACGCTTTGATGAACAGTTAATTAGCGCAACAGATAAGGAATTAGAAGCGTTTTTAGAAATGTTGAGTTATATTTCTGACAATAACATATCGAGTAAACTGAGTTATGAATTATATGAAAATCCACAGTTGTGGGATTGGTTAACATCTAGAGAAACAACCAGTTTGCGAGACATCAAGAAGGAATTAAGTATAAAAATGAATAAAGCTCAAAAAATAAATGAGCAAGAATATCAGGATATTATCTGTAACGTAGGCGTCTTAAATGATAAAAGAGTAATGATCTTAGCTTTTAATAAAAAGAGTGTTTATTATATTTATTGTATAGAAGATTACTACATTGCTTTGAGAAAATATTTGGCTATGGAAAAGAAGGATGATTTTTGCAGAGATATGTTGGAATGTTTTCCTAACATATATTTTGCTGATGATATTGCTTCAACTATTAATACGCTTAATAGAAAATTCGAAGAATTGAGAGAAGAGATTGTTGAACACTTAATTCAACTCAATAATTATCATAGTAAGTTCTTAGAAATGTTATCCGAGAATAAGAGTAATCAAACAATTGCACAAAATTTTTGTGCGGACACAGGAATTGATTGCTCGCCTCAGGCGTCTCGTGACAGTGTTCGAGAACTAAAAATATCTTGTTTCAATGAGATAAGTAGCAGGAAAGAAATTATTAACTGTGAATTACATACCAAATTTAAAAAATTTAATATAGATAGAACGAAGCAAGATAGAATCTATTTTTTCCCAGGAAGACAAGGAATACATGAAGGAAAGATTATTGTTAAACATATTGGAAAGCATTTGTAATACAACCAAGAAGTAATCTGATTGTTTGATTCAAATTCGTCCACCAAGAAGTTGAAGATTAATAATTTACAATTACGTTCGACCACCTACCCACTAATCAACGAAGATCGAACAAATTTCCAAAAGAATCATTTTACATCTTGGTTCGACCATGCCACAATATCCCCAGGTGGACGAAAACGGTGTCGTTCGGACGCGGACAAAAGGGGCGTGATACACATAGTGTTTACCCGAAAACGTGATACGAATCCGATACATTCCCCCGGAAAAAGATAAAATAATAGGTAAAATACCCATAAAATGAATATAGTGCAGAGATGGTTGCGAAAGTATTGTGTTACAATGCAGGTGGGAAGGATATGAGTAAACCTACTAAAAAGGAAATAAAAAATATGTCTGCATTATATAATGCTTCAACAGTAAAAAAAGGTGCTTCATATGGTAAAAAGATTTACAAATATAACAAACTTTATGTGAAGTACAACAAATGGAATTAGGGAGGGGCTTGTGAAAAAAGTAATAAATATTGCAAAAATAATATCTGTTGGATTGTTAGGGGGCATTTTTGGAGGAATAAGTGTTGCCTGGGTGGGGTATAGTTTATTGACACTTACAAATGCAATGGAAGAAGAAGGCTCATATGATTATATGATGGAAGGTGAGTCTATGCGAATATTTGGATTATTTGGCATTCTGATATATTTGCTTGTGTTTGGGGGAATCGCTATAATTCTTAAGAAGAAAAAAATCGCTATACCTTTCTTGGTGGCAATGCTCTTAAGTGCGAGTTGTCTATTGCTGTATATTTTTGTGTAAAAAATTCCGCTCAAGGTGGAAACATTTTGGCAACATAAATTCCGAAAACTACAATCACCACGAACAAAATACTACAAATCCAACAATAAAACTAAGGAAAAATCGTTCAAATCACTCACGAAATAGAATCCAAAGACCGTGAGGGTGGACGTAATAGTCAAGATGAAATCGTGTTGAAAAGTAAAAAAAGCCTCGAAAAACACAAAACAAAAGTGCTGAAAAATACAAAACAATAGCACCGAAAAATACAAAATAAAAACTGGAAAAAGTAATAATACTAGTTATAATTATGTATATAAGAGGCGAGTTTTAATATGTAATATATATATAGAATAATTGATGATGAACTGGATAAGAGGACAGAGGCATTTAATGCAATTAATATTTCATCTAAAATACTCCCAAATGGGGGCACAGCTATGTTTGCTTTCCTTGCACCTGCAGGAGATTTGGGTGGAGCTGTAGGACCGGCAATTATAGGTAATGTTTCTCAGACGACAGCTAATAATTTACAGGCAGGAGTTTTGGCTGGAGTAGGTTTTCCGCTTGTTTTAGTGATTGCAGTGTTATATGTTCGCAAAAAATATAGATAAATACATGATTTTTGACAGGATTACAGAAGAATAGTATAAAATGAAGCAGAATAGCTAAAGGAGGTAATGAGTCTCAGATGAAATATGAAAATATTATCATAGGAAATTTTTTGGACAGACCTAATCGCTTCATAGCTAATGTAGAGATAGATGGAGTTAAAGAGGTCGTTCATGTTAAAAATACCGGCCGCTGCAGCAGACTTTTAAATCCGGGAGTTAAGGTGAGCCTTGAAAAGGCAGATAATCCAGGCCGCAAGACGAAATATGATTTAATTGCGGTGGAGGATGCCAAGCTTGGTTGGGTAAATATAGATAGCCAGGCACCTAACAAGGTGGTTTTGGAATGGCTGTAAACCAGAAATTATGATTACGTGAAACCGGAATATGTGTATGGGGATTCAAGGATAGATTTCTATATGGAAAAGGATGGAACAAGGTACCTTATGGAAGTAAAGGGTTGTACAGATGAGGTGGATGGAATAGGTTACTTTCCAGATGCACCCACTGTCAGAGGGGTAAGACATTTACGAGAACTTATTAAGGCAGTTTCCCAGGGGTATGAATGCTTCATAGCATTTGTTATTCCCATGACAGGCATAACTGAGGTCAGACAGAATGCTAAAATACACCAGGAATTTGCAGATGTATTTTATGAGGCAAAGGAGGCGGGAGTTAAGGTACTTAATCTTAGCTGCATGGTTACCAAAGATGAGCTTAAGATACAGCTATAAAGCAGGGTCCTGGTATGTAGTATAAAAATATATAGATGTTAATCCCATTATACAGTTTCGGAAGATGTCCAGAAACTATGACTGCTTGACAATAAGATTGCAAAAGGGTAAATTAAAGTTGTATATTTTCATATTTGGGGTATGCAAAATTAATAATGGAAAAGGTGATTATTTTATGAAACAGTACAAAAAATGTATGTGTATGTTACTGACAACAGCAATGGTTTCACAGCTGGCTATTTCTGCAAGTGGAGCTAATGCTGCTGCAAAACCAAAGCTTTCAACAAAATCTGTTAAGGTTACAGTAGGCAAATCCAAGAAGGTGACTGTTAAGAATGTTAAGGGCTATAAGATTAAAGTTAAGTCTGCTAAGAAAAAAATAGCAACTGTTAAGACAAGTGGAAAGAAAGCATTTGTTATAAAAGGTATTAAAAAGGGTAATACAAAGATTACCTGTATAGCTAAAAAAGGTGCTAAGAAGATTACCTTAAAGTGTAATGTAAAGGTACATGAGGATACTACAGCGAATACACCGGTTATTCCTGATTCACAGACTAATGTTACAGCTAGTCCTGTGGGAGCTTCTACACCGGCTCCAGCTCCAGCTAATCCAACAGTAACTCCTGTTCCAACAGCGACTCCTTTACCTGTACCAACACCAATTAAGGTTACACTTGCTACAGATGTGCCAGCAGAATATAGAGAAGATGCAAAAGAGGCAGATCCTTCAATGCGTGGTAAAATAGAGTTAGTTACATATGATACAGAGACATATGATGAAGGTAAGTCTGTTAAGATGGAAAAGCAGGCTAACGTTTACCTTCCTGCCGGATATGATGAGTCCAAGAAGTATAATGTATTATATCTGATGCATGGTGGTGGAGAAAACATAAACACATGGCTTGTGGAGAATGATTACACAGGTAATAAGAAAATGGTAGATAATCTTATTGCAAATGGTGAAATTGAGCCATTAATTATTGTTACACCTACATTCTACAGACCAAGTGGTGTGCCTGAAAACTCTGATCTTACTACACAGTTCAAGTATGAACTTAGAAAAGATCTTATTCCATATATTGAGTCACATTATTCAACATATGCAGGTGGAGATGTGTCTGATGAGAATCTTATTAAGACAAGAATGCATCGTGCATTTGCCGGTTTATCAATGGGATCAATGACAACATATCGTTCAGCATTATATGCTAATTATGATGTATTTGCATGGTTTGGACCATTTTCCGGATGCCAGGGCCCAGATGGTGATAAAGATGAGGAAGTTGAAAAGATTACTTCTGTTATTGAAAATGGTGTTGAGAATGGAATGCCACTTGGATTCCTTTATTGTGGTAACGGAGTGGATGATATTGCTCATGATGAACATGTTGAGATTATGAAAAAAGCAGTTGAGCAGAGTAATCAATTAGTTGAGGGTGCAAACTATGCTTTTATAGATCTTCCAAAGCTAGATCGTCTTTATGGTGGATGTACAGGAGAACATAGCATGTGGTCATGGCATATTCACCTTTACAACTGTCTTAGAGTATTCTTCACAAGAGAGTAATTTTTTATGACTGATATATTTTAATATAATTATGGACTTAATATAATTATAGAATTAATATAATTAACGATTTAATATAATTAAAGAATTAAGCTGCTTTTAGACTGGTTTGAAGTCTAAAGGCAGCTTTTTGATATTAGTAGTATAAGATTTTCAGTATGATAAGTCTCTCAGTATGATAAGTCTCTCAATATGATAAGACTCTTAATGTGGTATGATTCTCAAGAAAATACTAATAAGAGCACTATTAAGAACGCTATTAGGAGCAACTTTAGGAATAATTTTAAACACACATTTAAGAGCACTTCTAAGAGTAATTTTAAGAGGTTTAATCATTTTGTGGCATTAGGACTGGCAGGTGTTATGCTTGTTGGCGTATGGGTGCAGATGCTGATTTGGCATCAGCAAACGGCTATAAAAATGGTAGAGAAATGAGAAAAAAACTGACTGTAAAGCTGGTTAAGATTATATGTATAATTGGAATATTAATTGTATGTATATCACAGTTTACCAATCCGTATTATTATATCGATGACAGGAATGTCTATCATCGTCAGCCGGCATATGCGCTGTCAGTGCTTATTCCACTTGCAGGAATGTTAATTGATATGGCTATCATAATTAAAAACAGAAGAAAGCTTGACAGTAAGATTTTTTACAGTATGTTGTCATACATTGTGCTTCCTGTTATAATGGCAGTCATTCAGATTACGTTTTTTGGATTTTCACTTATTAATCTTTCCATATGTATATCAATTCTTTTCATGTATATTGCTATGGTAAATGAGCAGAACAGATATATTGCAACTCTTGCAATGGATAATAGTGAAAATCTTGAAAAACTTGAGATTTCAACCATGCTAAGAAGCATAAGCATTGGTGCCGGGGTCACAACAATAGGTGCAAAAGCCTTTGAAGGCTGCAAAAAGCTTGAGCAAATTACAGTTAAAACAACAAAACTTAAAAATGTGACCAAAAAGGCATTTGCAGGCTTAAAGCAGAAAATAAAGATTAAAGGCAGGGAAAAAGCCAGGCTGCAGTTGAAAAAAATACAATTTGTATGATACAATATGCGAAACCCCAACAAACATGCGGAGGAAATATATAATGAAAAAAACTGCAGAAGAAGCAAAAAAGCTTTATGATTCAAGATATTATTTTGAACATGTACTGCTTCCTAACCTTATATTTGAAAAGGGAGGACCGGTTCTTGTTCATCTTACAAAGGATGGAGCGCAGGTGCTATATGATACCATGAAGGCGATTTGTGATGATGCTGGAATTGACATGCCTTACAAACCGGAGGACTATAGTGTTGCAACAGGAAAACTTGAAGAGGGCTTCTTTGCAATGGTAATAGGCTTTCCACAGCCGGAAGAGGTGCCACTCTGTTATAGGGATATAATAATCTTTGATAATGAATGTAAGGATATTGGCTTTTTTACAATAGAGCGTGGCATGGATCAGGATTTCATGGGTGGACATGTTATGAACAGGGACGGTCAAAAAATGCATATGAATTATGGTGATGTGCCAAAAACATATGAAGAAGAACTGAATAAGGCAATTCTTGAATATTGTCAGAAGGATAATCCTGATGTAGATTTAAGATTTTCATAAGTTACCAGCTAAAAGTAATTGCGGGAATATGCATTTGTTGATATAATACAAATGCATGTTCTTTTTTATTGTTTATTAAGAAAACTAATGGAATTTTCTGATTATTAAAAAAAGAATATGAATTCACAATAATGATAACCATAAAGAGGAGGACAACAAAGTGTTAGAAAAAATCTTTAAACTCAAAGAGAACAACACTTCCGTAAAGACCGAGATTATCGCCGGTTTTACAACATTTATGACAGTTGCATATATTATTGCACTGAATCCTAATCTGTTAACAAACTTTGGAAAATCTGGAGGCCAGGCCCTTTGGAATGGTGTATTCCTTGCAACATGTATTGCTTCAGCAATAGCAATGTTTGCAATGGCATTTATGGCCAACAAGCCATTTGCACTTGCACCTGGAATGGGACTTAACAGCTTCTTTGCTGTAGTTGTAGGTAATATTGCCGCTATAACAGGACTTGGATATGTAGAGTCATTTCAGACAGCTCTTTGTATCATTTTATGCGAAGGTATCGTATTCTTGGTATTATCAATACTTAATGTTCGTGAAAAAATTGTTGATGCCATACCACTTGGTGTAAGAATGGGTATTGCACCTGCTATTGGAATTATGCTTCTTAACATAGGACTTGGTTCTAATGCAGGAGTGTATTCATCAGATGGTGGTCCTTTCTATGTTATGAAGGATTTCTTCGGCGCATTAACACCTGGACTTGCGAGAACTAATATGGGAGATGGATATCCTACAATGGTTCTTACAGTGGTTACAATGTTTGTTGGATTTTTTGTTATTGCTGTTCTTTCCCACAAGGGAGTAAAGGCATCAGTTATTATTGGAATGTTTGTGGCATGTATTATTTACTGGGCAGGAGAGGCAATTTTCCTTGGAATTAAACCATTTGCTGCACTTGAGGGGGCATCATTTGTTCCAGCATTTTCTGATATGGCCGAGACAACATTGTTCAAATTTGACTTTGCTGATTTTGCCAAGGTTGGCTGGTTTACAGTTATAACTCTTATCATTACATTCTGTATGATTGATATGTTTGATACTATTGGAACACTTGTTGGTACAGCCAGTCGTGCAGGAATGCTTGATAAGGAAGGTAAGATGCCAAAGATGAAGGAGGCTCTTACAGCAGATGCTATTGGTACTATTACCGGAGCTGTTACAGGAACTTCAACAGTAACAACATTTATCGAATCAGCAGCAGGTGTTGAGGCTGGTGGAAGAACCGGACTTACAGCCTTAACTACAGGTATCTTATTCCTTGCTTCAATGTTTATTGCTCCTATTGCAGCTATTATTCCTGCTGCAGCTACTTCATCAGCACTTATATACGTAGGTGTACTTATGGTTGCAGGACTTAAGAACATTGATTTCGAAGATATATATCAGTATATGCCTGTAGCTATTATGCTTATCTCAATGCCAATATCAGGTTCAATTGGACATGCTATAGGACTTGGTTTAATAACTTATACAGTAATTAAGGTATTCACCGGTAAGGCAAAGGATGTATCAGTTCTTACTTATGTGCTGTCAGTACTGTTCATCATCAAATTCTTCTGGGCAGTCAGCTGATGATTATAACTTTATACGATTTTATACGAAATGGAGAAAAGGTATGAATAAAGGTATTACTATGTATATGAGAAAACATGCGAAAGCTATATTTTTCGTGATGATTTTTATGGTAGCAGCAGCTTTTTTAGTTAAAGGGGTACCTGCATTTGCTGCAGAAGGGGCAGCAGATGCAGCAGAATATACACCTAAATTTTATGCAACATTCTGGTCAATTGTGCCATCTATTGTTGCTATATCACTTGCACTTATTACAAAAGAGGTCTACAGCTCACTTTTTATAGGAATTGCGGTAGGTGCACTTTTGTATTCTGATTTTTCATTTGAAGGCACTGTTCTTGGGATATTCAATTACGGTGTTATCTCAGAAGGAAAAGAGGTTGGTATAATCTCAGTTCTTACAAGTCCTGGCAACGTAGGAATTCTTATATTCCTTGTATTACTTGGCAGTATAGTTGCACTTATGAACAAGGCCGGTGGCTCCAAGGCATTTGGTGAATGGGCGGCAGTTCATATTAAGACAAAGGTGGGAGCAGAGCTTGCTACAATTTTCCTTGGATGTCTTATATTTATTGATGATTATTTTAACTGTCTTACAGTAGGTAGTGTTATGAGACCGGTTACTGACAAGCATAAGATTTCAAGAGCAAAATTTGCATATCTTATAGATGCTACTGCAGCTCCTGTATGCATTATTGCACCTGTTTCTTCCTGGGCGGCAGCAGTTAACGGTTTCGTAGATGGTGAAGATGGTCTTTCACTTTTCGTAAGGGCAATTCCATATAATTTTTATGCTTTACTTACAATCCTGATGATGGTTCTTATGGCTGTGCTTAAGGTTGAATTTGGTTCAATGGCAAAGCATGAATACAATGCGGAGCATGGTGATCTGTTTACAACCCCGGATCGTCCTTATGCGGAAGCAGATGTAGCTACAACTGATTCAAAGGGTAGGGTAATTGACCTTATAATTCCTATTGCCAGCCTTGTTATATGTTGTGTAACCGGAATTGTATATACGGGTGGATTTTTCTCCGGAGAGAGCTTTATAACTGCATTTTCTAATTCAGATGCCTCTCTTGGGCTTGCACTTGGAAGCTTTTTTGGAATTCTTATAACGATAATTATATATCTTATTAGAAGAGTTCTTTCATTTAATGAATGTATGGCTTGTCTGGCAGATGGATTCAAAGCAATGGTTCCTGCCATACTGATTCTTACATTTGCATGGACTCTTAAGTCAGTTACAGACGGACTTGGAGCCAAGGAATTTGTTGCTACAAGTATGCAGGCCGTATCGGGAGATCTTATGGGATTCCTTCCTGCTATTATATTCCTTGTAGGCTGTTTCCTGGCATTTGCAACAGGAACATCCTGGGGAACATTTGGTATACTTATTCCTATCGTTGTAGGTGTTTTTGAAGGGGTTAATTATGAACTTATGATAGTTTCAATATCAGCCTGTATGGCAGGTGCTGTATGTGGAGATCACTGTTCACCTATTTCAGATACAACTATTATGGCATCGGCGGGG
>OFMT01002390.1_pt1 | contig 11278 bp, 6 predicted proteins | sample 1541891 | NCBI WGS metagenome assembly OFMT01 (sample SAMN04209230, study PRJEB22552) | human gut metagenome | biome: gut; material: feces | host: Homo sapiens | place: USA: Oklahoma | reverse complement strand
GAGGCGCTGCGCACCTCAACCCTGGGCTATGAAATCGCAACTCCTACAGAGTTGCTGCTGCTTGCGGGCCATAACTCATCGTTGATGATGCGCCCCCCCAGGGCTATGCATGGTTGCCAGGGGAATGGAAAGCAATTACAAGGGCCCGTCTATGCCATCCGCAAGGTGATGGAGATAATGACAAAGCACATAATATATAATTGGTCTGCGTTCTCTCCTCTTGAGGAGAGCCAGAGGGGGCTTCTTATGATGGTCGTTGCGCCTCCATGCTTGCCTATAATTGTGCGCGATGTCATTATTTCGGCGATTTTAACAACTATTACACGAGTAATGTTGGTGGAGTCCCGTTTTTTCACGAATTTTGTAGTTGTTACAACCATTACAGACAGCAGAATTTCAACTCTACGCACCGGTGTCACGCCCGTTGCCACTCTAACTTTATACACGCGCACTATGAAATGCGTCATTATTGCCACCCCTGCCCACTGCCCTGCTGCGGCGCACAGTCACACCGCTACAGCGTTGCTGGCAGTCATCACCCGTAGACTCTTGCCCGTAGTCATGCTGCTCCTGACAGTCATGACAGCCTCGGCGCAAACCGTCAAGGACGAAGACACCTTGCATGTGGACTTCGACGGCTGGTTCAGCACCCTGGTCAACAACCGCAAGTTGTACAACCGCTATAACGACAGCATCTTCCTCATACACGACCACGACCGCTGGGTGGAGTTTTTTCATACCCGCGCTGCCCTGAACCACGATATCTATCAGAGCAACAAGCTCTGCCTGGACAGTCTGCGTCAGGTCATCACCCTGCCACAAGCCAAGAACGACGCGAGGCTCTATTCGGAATTTATCAAGAGCTTCTTCAGCAAGTATATCAACCAGAACCGCTCCGACCCCTTTCTCATGCTCGAACTCTGTGACCTCATCGACACCCTGCAGGTCAACCGCCCCGACTCGCTGAGGTTTACCAACTATCTGAACACATGGCGTGGCTCTGCCTACTACCATATCTGGAACATGACCCATGACGACGAACTCCTGCAGAAGTCGTATGCTTGCTACCAGCGATGCGTCACCGACGACGCCAAGCGCTATCCCGCCTATCAGTCAAACTATCTCAACGCGATGCTGCAACTGTGTGCGTATGTATGGGCACAGAAGAAGGTGGAGACGGTCGACGATCTGCGCGGGCGCATCAAACTGGCAAGACGATATGTCGCCAAGCACGGCGACGAGCTCAGCCGCAAGGGCTACAGGATGACCGAGCTCAAGAGGCGGCTCAACAATGCCGACGAGTCCATGGTGCGCAACATTTTCCTGGTGGACCGCACCACCATCAAGAAGAAGAGCATCGACAAACTTATGCATACCCTCGTGGTAAGGAACCTGCGGAAGCCCTCACTGGACAATTCCTCGTATCTGCGCACGCTGATTATGCAAATGAACCTGAAGCAGATAACCGCCAAGGAGGCACTTAATAGATACCGCCCGCGCTACAGGGCGTCTATGGAGAGTCTGCGCAATCGTAGGCTCGACCCTCAAGAGTTCTCGTTGCATCTTATGCCCTACTATTCGTTGTTCTATCTCAACGACTTGGCCGACATCCCCTACAGCGCCAAGCGCCGCAACGTGCTCCGCATGTGCCGCGACATCGAGATGGCTTTCCGCCATCGCAGCGACCGCCAGTCGGTGACCACCTTTGTCAACAACCTCAATGTCTTCGTCACCTACGACCGCATACTGTCGTATCTGAAGCCCCGCGAGCGCCTTGCCTTCCTCAACAAGCTGTCGGTATCGACCCATGTGGCCACCTACGCCCACTCCGTACACGTGAGCGAGATAGCCATGGTGCTCATGGAGAGTCTTGTAGACAATCATCCCCAGTTGCTGGTGGGCTATTTGGGTTGCAAGACCGAAGGCAGCGTAAAGCATCACAAGCGTAGGTTTGTCGAGTTTGTGCGCGAAGCCGCCCTCTACCACGATCTGGGCAAGAACACCATCATCCCCGTGGTAGACAACGACTACCGTCCGCTCACCGATCAGGAGTTCAAGATCGTGAAGCGCCACCCGGAGATGGGACTCAAATACCTCGCCCTCGACCCCAAGCTGGCGAAGTATCACGACACCACCCTGGGTCACCACAAGTGGTACAACGGCAAGGGAGGCTATCCCGCCGACTTTGACAATACCCGCTCGCCTTACCGCATCATGATAGACATCATCACCCTGAGCGACTGCATGCAGGCCGCTACCGAGCGCGTGGGCCGCAACTACAAGGACGGCAAGACCTTTGATGCCGTGATGGGCGAGATGCGTCGCGACGCCGGCACCCGCTACAATCCTGACCTCGTGAGCCATATCGACGCCCATCCCGGGCTGGCACAGAAACTCAACCACCTGCTCGACGAGGGCTGGATGGACATCTATTATAACATCTACAGCCAGTATTTTGTCAACCAACGATAGCACCGTCGCCATCATCGCGATGCCCCTGTCGACTATGGACGCTGTCATCTCGTCAGAGATGGTGATAGGGATGGTATGCGCCCTGAAAATATTAAAAATGACGGGCGTGGTGAAAAATAATTGCATATTTTGGCAGAAAGAAGCCGAGAAATGATGTATCTTTGCATGTTGGAGAATTATCCCATAGTTGCATCACACTTAAACAATCGTCAAATGAACAGAAACAGTACCCCGGGGTTCAACCCCACCGTTGCCCGACAGATAGTCTGGGCTCTCGTCGCCATCTTTGTCTTTGTGATAGGCATGGCATTCATCCGTCCCTGGTACAACGTATGGTCGCAGGAGATGGAAGGCAAGGCTGAGTTTGCCAAAGCCGAACAGAACCGCAAGATTAAGATAGAGGAAGCCCGTGCGAACCTCGAGGCCGAGAAGCTCAACGCCCAGGCCGAAGTGGCACGCGCCAAGGGTGCCGCCGAAGCCATCAAGATAGAGAACGGCAGCATCACCCCCACCTATATCCAGTATCTCTGGGTGCGCCAGCAGAGCGACCTGAGCGACAAGACCGTCATCTATATCCCCACAGAGACCAATCTGCCCATCCTCGAGTCGACGCGGATGAACAAAATCAAGTCGCAGCACGCCCCAACGGCTACAAACGAATAATCAAGTAAACAATTATAATCAAGTATGAAGAAAAGAATTACTCTCTTGACATTGTTCCTGCTCGCAGTGATGACAATGTCAGCCATCCCCGCACGCCCTAATCTGTGGCGCATGATTACCCTTGCCGACGGCAGTCAAGTCAAGGCCCGCCTTGTGGGCGACGAACACGGTCACTGGTATCGTGATGCCGACGGAAAGAGCTATGTATCAGCAGGCAATGGTATGTACAAGCAGGAAGATGCCACCAAGGTGGCTGCCCGTGCCAAGCAGCGTCGTGCCCGTGCCAACCAGCACTACGCCAGCCGTCGCAAGGCCGACATCTCGGGCAACCGCGGCAACTATCGGGGCACCAAGAAGGGACTCATCATCCTCGCCAACTTCAAGGACAAGAAGTTTTCTGCCAGCCATACCCTCGACCTGTACAAGAAGATAGCCAATGCCGAGAACTACAAGGACAATGGCTTCAACGGCAGCATCAAGGACTACTTCAGCGCACAGAGCGATGGCAAGTTTACCATCGATTTTGACGTGGTAGGGCCTGTAACCCTGTCGCAGAATATGGCTTACTATGGTGGAAATGACTCAGAAGGCAACGACAAGCATCCCGAGCAGATGATTAAGGAAGCCTGTGAGCTTGCCGACGGTTGGGTAGACTTCTCTGACTACGACTGGACCGGTAACGGCGAGGTGGATCAGGTCTATGTCATCTACGCCGGTCAGGGCGAGGCCAACGGTGGTAGCGATGACACTATCTGGCCCCACGCTTATGAACTGGCTGCCGCCAAAATAACACTCTCCCTCGATGGTGTCAAAATCAATTCTTACGCCTGCTCTGCCGAGATGGGCTACTCTGGTATCGATGGTATCGGTACCATCTGCCACGAGTTCTCTCACTGTCTGGGCTATCCCGACCTCTATGACATCTTCTATGAGGGGCATTTCGGTATGTCGAGCTTTGACCTCATGGACTCTGCCGGCTACAACGACGACGGCTTCTGCCCCGCCGGTTATACTGCCTATGAGAAATGGATTGCCGGATGGATAGACTACGAGGTGCTCGAAGACGAGAATGTGACGGTGACAGATCTCAAGCCCACCAGCGAGGGCGGAAAGGCATACGTAATATATAATAAAGGTAACCGCAACGAATACTTCATCCTCGAAAACCGTCAGCAGACCAAGTGGGACAAGTATATTGAGGCTACAGGTCTGCAGGTCATCCATGTAGACTATGACCCCACCTGCTGGATTAACAATGTGGTCAACTCTACGGGTGAATTCCGTCAGAAAGATGGCTGGACTGCCGACTTCAAGAACGACCACCAGCGCCTCACGCTCGTACATGCCGACAACATTGACGACAGCAAGTACTGGAACAAAGGCGAGCAGTATTATACCAAAACTACACTCACAGGTGACCTGTATCCCTACAAGTCAAACAATGAGTTGAGCGACACATCGATACCTTCGTTCGGTCTTTACAACGACAACGAGGACGGTACCCGCAACATGGGCCGTCAGGTCAAGGACATTACCGAGAATGACAACGGTACTGTGAACTTCCAGTACAATGCAGCTATCGTGGTAGAACCCACTCCAGAGGGTCAGGTGTTTTATGAGAGCTTTGACAAGTGTGCTGGAACGGGCGGAAACGACGGTACATGGAGTTCTGGCAGCAATGCGCTGGTAACAGACAACGCAGGTTGGGAGTCAGTCTCCCGTGCTGGTGGCTTCAAGTGCGGCAAGTTTGGCTCCTCCAAGAAGAGCGGCTCTGCCACCACACCTTCCTTTGCCCTCAACGGCAAGGCCAAGCTCACCTTCAAGGCTGCGCCTTACGGCAGTGACGCCACCTCGCTCAAAGTGACTTACAACGGCGCCGAGGTAGCTACCCTCACCATGAAGAATGAGGAATGGACCGAGTACAGCATCGACATTACCGGCACCGGTAGCGGCAAGATTACCTTCACCCCTGCCAAACGTATGTTCCTCGATGAGGTGCGCATCGTGGCTGATGGCGTAGGCACCGGCATCGATACTGTCGAGACCACTGGCAAGCCCGTAGACAACCGCGTCTACAACATCCAGGGCCAGTATCTGGGCACCAGCCTCGACAATCTCCCTGCAGGCATCTACATCGTAGGTGGCAAGAAAGTGGTGAAGTAACTACGACACATACAGACACAAAAAAATCCCTTCCGTCACTTATGGCGGAAGGGATTTTTTTTAATGGTAAATTAGTTGCTGAACACGATGTGGTCGTTGGCGACATCGACCGTGATGGGCTTGTCCTTGCTTACGCGCTCAGCCAGCAGCATACGGCTCAGGTCGTTGAGCACGTAGTCCTGGATGGCACGCTTTACGGGGCGGGCGCCAAAGGTGGGGTCGAAGCCCACACGCGACAGATAGTCTATTGCCGCCTTGGTCCAGGTGAGTGTCACGCCCTGCTCGGCAGTCATCTTCTGCAACTTCTGCATCTGCAGTTCCACAATCTTGGAGATTTCCTCCTGCGTGAGCGGATGGAAGGTGATGATGTCGTCGATACGGTTGAGGAACTCAGGACGCATAATCTTGCCCAGCATCTCACGCGTGGCGTTGGAGGTCATGATGATGATGGTATTCTTGAAGTTGACCACGCGGCCCTTGTTATCCGTGAGTCGGCCGTCGTCCAATACCTGCAAGAGGGTGTTGAACACATCGGGATGGGCCTTCTCTATCTCGTCGAAGAGTACTACGGAGTAAGGCTTGCGTCTTACTGCCTCGGTCAGCTGGCCACCCTCGTCGTAGCCCACATATCCAGGAGGCGCGCCGATGAGCCTTGTCACGCTGAATTTCTCCTGATACTCGCTCATATCGATACGCGTCATCATGTTCTCATCGTTGAAGAGATATTCGGCGAGCGCCTTGGCAAGTTCGGTCTTACCCACACCGGTCGTGCCGAGGAAGATAAACGAGGCGATAGGTCTCTTGGGGTCCTGCAGTCCGGCTCGTGAGCGGCGCACGGCATCGGCGACAGCCTTGATGGCCTCGTCCTGACCCACCACTCTGTGATGGAGCTCGTCTTCGAGATGCAGCAACTTCTCGCGCTCACTTTGCATCATCTTAGACACGGGGATGCCCGTCCAGCGGCTAACCACCTCGGCGATATCGTCGGCAGTGACCTCTTCGCGCACCATAGCGTCGCCGTCCTGGGTGCCCCGCAGCTGCTGCTGGATATGGTCTATGTCGTCCTGGATGCTCTTCAGGCGACCGTAGCGTATCTCGGCCACACGGCCATAATTGCCCTCGCGCTCAGCCTTGTCGGCCTCAAACTTCAGGTTCTCCATCTCCTGCTTGTCCTGCTGGATCTTGTTGACCAGAGCCTTCTCGGACTCCCACTTAGCCCTGTACTGGCGCTCCTGCTCACCCAGCTGGGCAATCTCCTTGTCCAGTTTGTCGAGCGAGTCGTGCAGATTGGCAGCCGCATCATCCTCGGCGCCGCTGCCTTGGCGGTGCTTGATCTCGCTGCGTATTGCCTCGCGCTCTATCTCAAGCTGTTTCAGATGGCGGTCTATCTCGTCGAGCTCCTCGGGCACCGAGTCGCGCTCCATGCGCAACTTGGCGGCAGCCTCGTCCATCAGGTCTATCGCCTTGTCGGGCAGGAACCGGTCAGAGATATATCTCTCGGAGAGCTTGACGGCTGCGATGCACGCATCGTCCTGGATACGCACCTTGTGGTGGTTCTCATAGCGCTCCTTCAGGCCACGCAGGATGCTGATGGCATCTATCTCGTCGGGCTCGTCGACCATAACCGTCTGGAAACGGCGTTCGAGCGCCTTGTCCTTCTCAAAGTACTTCTGATACTCATTGAGCGTGGTGGCACCGATAGCCCGCAGTTCGCCACGTGCCAAGGCAGGCTTGAGGATGTTGGCGGCATCCATGGCACCTTCGCCACCGCCGGCACCCACGAGCGTGTGGATTTCGTCGATGAAAAGGATGATGTTGCCGTCGGCCTGGGTGACCTCCTTGATGACGCTCTTGAGTCGCTCCTCAAACTCACCCTTGTACTTGGCACCAGCCACGAGCGCGCCCATGTCGAGCGAGAAGAGCTGCTTGTTCTTCAGGTTCTCCGGCACGTCGCCACGCACGATACGCTGGGCGAGTCCCTCGACGATGGCGGTCTTGCCCGTACCCGGCTCACCTATCAGGATAGGGTTGTTCTTGGTTCGGCGCGAGAGAATCTGCAGCACGCGGCGTATTTCTTCATCTCGGCCTATCACAGGGTCGAGCTTGCCGTTGCGCGCCTTGTCTATGAGGTTCTGCGCATACTTGGCGAGCGCCTGGTAGTTTTCGTCGGCCTGGGCATCGTCGACCTTCTTGCCCTGTCTGAGGGCAGCGATGGCCTTCTCTACCTCGTCCTTGGTCATGCCTGCATCGCGGAGTATGCGTCCTGCCGTGTTCTGGGTCTGCATGATAGCCATGAGTATGGGTTCGATGGCCACATACTCGTCGCCCATGCGCGCAGCCTCGGCCATAGCCTTCTGCAGTATCTCGTTGGTGGCATTGGTGAAGTAGGGTTCGCCTCCCTGCACCTTGGGCAGATGGGCTATCTCGCTCTCGACGAGCGTTTCAATCTGCTGTGGGTTGACGCCCAGCTTCTGGAAGATGAACTGGGTCACATCCTTACCCTTGTCCATGATACCTGCCAGCAGGTGTACCGGCTCTATGGCTTGATTCTGCGCCATCTGCGCCTTGTTGACCGCGCTCTGCACGGCCTCCTGCGCCTTGATAGTAAATTTGTCAAATGTCATATCGCTTGTTGTTTTAATTATTATCTTTGTTATTGTCACTCATCATGATACAAACTATGTACCTATGCCCGAAAACTGACAAAATGTCAGTCTCGGTCTGCCTTTTTGTCATTTTGACGACAAAAATAATCGCCGTGGGCAACATTTTCGATGATTTGTTGGGCGATACACCTTATTATTATTATCTTTGTAAGGAATAAAACTTATATCACAACAATAATGAGACGCAATCTACTTATCATCGTTATCGTCATGACCGCCATGACCCTGCTGCCAGGCTTCACCGTCACAGCCGGAGCCAAGGCCAAGCATACCTTCAAGATAGAGGGAGGCAACTTCGTCTACGACGGCAAGCCCTTACAGATCCACTCGGGCGAGATGCACTATTCGCGCGTGCCCGCAGCCTACTGGCATCACCGTCTGCGCATGATGAAAGCCCTCGGACTCAACGCCGTGGCTACCTATGTCTTCTGGAACTACCACGAGACCGCACCCGGAGTGTGGGACTGGACCACTGGCAACCGCAACATACGCGCCTTCCTCAAGGCAGCTGCCGACGAGGGCATGATGGTCATCCTGCGCCCCGGTCCCTATGCCTGTGGCGAGTGGGAGTACGGCGGCTATCCCTGGTGGCTCAGCACCGTGCCCGAGATGAGGATACGCACACAGAACAAGGCTTTCCTTGACTCGTGCCGCACCTATATTGACCAGCTCGCAGCCCAGGTGCGCGACTTCCAGATAACCAAGGGCGGTCCTATCGTCATGGTACAGGCCGAAAACGAGTTCGGCTCGTACGTCAGCCAGCGCAAGGACATCCCCCTCGATGTACACAGACAGTATAGTGCCGCCATCAGTCAGCAGCTTATCGACGCCGGCTTCGACATCCCCATGTTTACCAGCGATGGCAGCTGGCTCTTTGAGGGTGGAGCCATTGAGGGCGCTCTGCCCACATGCAATGGCGAAAACAATATCAACACCATCAAGAAGAAGGTAGACGCCTATCACGGCGGAGTGGGTCCCTACATGGTGGCAGAGTTCTATACCGGTTGGCTCGACCACTGGAACGAGCCTTTCGAGAAGGTCAGCTCCGATGCCTTTACCAAGCAGATGCAGAAGTATCTCGATGCCGGCATCAGCTTCAACTTCTACATGGTGCATGGTGGCACCAACTTCGGCTTCACCTCGGGTGCCAACTATACCAAGGACATCCGTCTGCAGCCCGACCTCACCAGCTACGACTACGATGCCCCCATCAGTGAGGCAGGATGGGCTACACCCAAGTATGAGGCCATCAGAAAGATACTGATGCAGTATAACAAGGATGTGCCGGCAGTGCCCGAGCGCATACCTGTCATCACGCTGCCCCAAATACGTCTCACCCAGACCCAGAACCTCTTTGACCGCATCGAGGGGATGACGCCTGTGGAGTGTGACACCATGCCCACATTCGAGGCGCTCGGCCAGGGCCACGGATACGTGCTCTACCGCCGCCACTTCAACCAGCCCATCGCCGGAGTGCTCAAGGCCGACGGCATTGCCGACTATGGCATCGTCTATGTCAACGGCGAGAAGGTGGGCGAGCTCAACGCCGTCACCGGCGTAGACAGCCTGGAGGTCGAGGTACCCTTCAACAGCACCCTCGACATCCTGGTCGAGAATATGGGACGCATCAACTATGGTGCCCGCATCTCCGAGAGCTTCAAGGGCTTTGTGCGCCCCATCACCATCAACGACAACCCCATCGAGGGTGAGTGGAAGATGTATTGTCTGCCCATGAGCGAGGCTCCTGTGCTGGCTGCTGGCGACCACGGCTATGCCAAGGGTCTGCCCGTAATCTATCAGGGTCAGTTTGATGTAGCCAGCCCCGGCGACACCTTCCTCGATATGGAAGAGTGGGGCAAGGGTATCGTCTTTGTCAACGGTGTCAACCTGGGCCGTTACTGGAAGGTGGGTCCCCAGCAGACCCTCTATCTGCCTGGTTGCTTCCTGAAGAAGGGCAAGAACGATATCGTAATCTTTGAGCAGCAGAACGATGTGCGCCACGACCATGTGAGCGGCATCGATACAGCTCGCCACGATACTGATCGCGATGCTGGCCGTTTGTCCCAACATGCTGAAAACCTTTGGCATCGTGGTCTTTACAGTCTCCGTGAAGTCTTTGCTACGGAAGAATGAGGCGATCGACTCCTTGTTTTGTGCTATCCAGTCGCGCACCATCTCGCCAATATTGTTGGTATGAGCTGTCTGTTGGATGTAGCGCGTGAAGATACTTCCTAGTTTGTCAAACTGCTCGATCATGGGCGGAATGATCAGATAGGTCACGCCGCCGATAATCGCTGTGACGAAGATAAGTGTGACGATGATGCTCAGCGCGCGGGTAGGCACATGCAACTTATATTGCACAAATTTTACGATAGGGTAGAGCAGGTAGGCCAAAAACCAGGCGATGAAGAAGGGCAGCAGTACGCTGCTCAGTTCTTTCACAAACCAAAAGACAGCCAGTATGGCTGCAGCTACGAGTGCCCCGCGGATAAACCGGTCGAAAGTGATTTCTTTTCTCATTTGTTTTCCTCCTTTTCTTCTTCTTTTGCTTTTCGATAACATTCGCGGCAAAGTGGCTCATATTCAGACTGTTCCCCCAGCAGAACCCGCTCGCTATTGTGAGTCAAGCGATGGCTCAAATAGGCCAATGCACCACATCTCACACAGATGGCATGAACCTTGGTCACTTCGTCTGCTATGGCACAGAGGTCTGGTATCGGTCCGAATGGTACGCCGAGGTAGTCCATGTCGAGACCCGCCACGATCACACGCATGCCTTGATTTGCCAGTTGGTCGCAGACCTTCGTAAGGCCCTTGTCGAAAAACTGAGCTTCGTCTATTCCTACCACGTCGAAATTCTGGGCGAGTTTTAGGATACTCTTCGGAGAACTGACGGGAGTAGAGGAGATGGAGTTGTGGTCATGACTCACCACATCGGCTTCCGAGTAGCGGGTGTCAATCGAGGGTTTAAATATCACCACCTTTTGTTTGGCAAAGATGGCACGCTTCAGTCTGCGGATGAGTTCTTCCGTTTTACCGGAAAACATACTGCCGCAAACCACCTCAATCCTGCCTTGCTTTTTTCTCTCTCCTGTCGTATGGTATGTTGATGCCATGTTTTAAATGCCTGTTTTTGGAGCTTGCTTTTTGCCCGCTCTTTTTGCCGTTATGCAAAGGTACAAAGATTGTGTGAACGAGCAAAAGGAAATGCCTGCTTTTATTCCCTTTCTTGCGAGTATATATATAATGTACGCGCGTACATTTAATTATAGGCTATTCATGTTTCGTATGTAAGCTCTACACGCCCTGAAAGG
>OFMT01002384.1_pt1 | contig 11306 bp, 5 predicted proteins | sample 1541891 | NCBI WGS metagenome assembly OFMT01 (sample SAMN04209230, study PRJEB22552) | human gut metagenome | biome: gut; material: feces | host: Homo sapiens | place: USA: Oklahoma | reverse complement strand
ATGAAGTTATATTCATCGGCCTCTGAAGTTAATATGCTAAAAAGGGGTGAAAAACTGCGTCTTTTGACCCATGCAAATAGCTCGGTCTGAGGACTTGTATTTTTATCCTGCAATCGCGATTATGATAAATAACAAACCAGAGAAGGCCACCATTGTACCACAAATCGAGGTTTTCCACCATTTGCACACCAAATGCACACGATGGAATGATGGGAAAATGAGATAATTATCGTACATTTGCAGATGTAAATCAGTAATTATTCATTTTCAACCTTATTACAACAATGATGAACAACGAATTGATCCCCACTCCGATGATGTCTTTCGGAGAGTCTGTCAAGACATGTTTCCAGAAGTATGTCACCTTCAAAGGTCGCGCGCGCCGATCCGAATACTGGTGGTTCTGCCTTCTCAACTTAATTGTCAGTATAGTAACCTTCGTACTCGACTATCAGATGGATACGATCAACATCGAAGTCGGCCTCGGCGCACTCTCAGGCCTTTATACGCTGATCGTCTTCTGCCCGGTCTTGCGGTATCCGTACGCCGCCTTCACGACACAGGTCACAGCGGTTGGCTTTATCTCCTCATCATCATCCCCATCTTAGGCTCGCTGTTCTTGCTCTACTTCTTTGTCAGCGACTCTGCTCCCGAGGAGAACCGATACGGCAAGAGCCCGAAGTACGCACAGGAGACATTCTAACCTCTAATGACCGTTTTGGGTTACAGCCCAAAACGGTCGAATCGACGCTACGGAGAGTAGTTGCCCACCCCCTGAGAATAAATCAAAAGACATTGCCATGAACAAGAGAGACCTATTCATTTACTTACGCGGCCTGCTAACGTTTGTCATTTTCGCATCCGCCATCACCTGGTTTCATTTCCATGCAGATCAACTACTATCACCGAGGATGTCGTATATCGTCCATCTAAGCCTATCCATCGGCATTACCATTCTCCTCACAATATCTTTTCTCACTCTTTGCTGGTATCTGCTTGTTACAGTATTCAATAAAGGCCGGAAGTTGACGATGAAAACGCGACTTTTAGTGGCCAGCCTCTGCCTTGTAGGCATATTGCTCCTTCAAGACACATTTGGCATTCCTCTCGGACTGCCCGAACGAATCAGTAGAATAATAAACACCATCTTCGGCAACGGAGTATGACCCCCATCAGATTTCCTTCACCTTTCAAGACATGTATTGGACAAGTATCACAAGGCTACTACATCATCTGCGGACCGAGAAGGCGCGGCTGACGATTTGGCTATTCACCAGCGGTATCACCTTTCTGCTGCTCTACTTCTTTTGGGAACCGAAGGTGAGGAGCTTTCCCAAGGAGTTGGTGCGCATTGAGCGAATGGCCGACACCCGCCCTGCTGCGGCACTGCAGGAACTAGAGCGCTACGACACCACGAAATGTATGCCCGGTGCCATCACATACTACCATTTCATCGCATTGAAGACGCGCTACCAGCTGCAACCTGCCTACCGTATCGCCCCCTCCGAACTCACCAAACTCGTCATCGACTTGGAATACCTGGACCCCACGCCGGCACAACGGGCCGACCTCTACTACTATGCGGGTAATATGGCGCTCCGAGGTAATGACATAACACAGTCGCAGGGCTATCTCTTCAAGGCATTGGCGCTCTACGAGCGGAACGGCAACACAAAGATGGTGGAGCGGTGCTACCAACAGATGGAGCGCATCCTGGAAAAACGAAAGACCATCAAGGCCACTGAACGGACGATGGACGACACCAACAGCTATAACTTTGTAGGCGAGGAACAGCGGTTGCGAAAGGAAAAAACACGGCAGGAGTTGATCACGGGCTTTGTCACACTGCTTCTCGTAGCCCTTATTGTCGGATTCGGACGAATGACAAGGCGATGGAACCGCAGAAAGCGGGCGGATATGAGGAAATACGCCCGCGTAGTGGTGTCGCTCAGAAGGACAGAGGAGGAGCGGGTGCTGCTGAAACAACAACTGGTAGAGCGCGAGGCACAGTTGCGGGAGATGAACGCCCAGAGCCTAATGGAGGATAAGAAACTTGGCCACATCAGGCGTTCTGACGTTTATGGGCGGTTTCATCGTGTGGCGACGAATGGGGCGACGCCAGCCTCGCTGACAACAGACGACTGGCAAAATCTGGCCGATACCATCCACGAGGAATTTCCCCGACTGAACGATGTGCTACGGTCCATCCCCCACCTGAGCGAGATGAACCACCAAATGTGCCTCCTCGTCAAGGCTGACTTCAAACCAGTGGAGATAGCCCGCATCCTTTGTCGCGACAAGAGCACCATCAACTCGGCACGCCGCCGTCTCTATGAGCGCGTCTTCGACGAGAAAGGAAGTCCCAGCCAGTGGGACGAATTCATCCGCAATATATAGGGGTCCTCAGCCGTAATACCCTCCTACCCTGTCGGGACAACTCCACCAGTCCATGGATCGGATGGACAAAAAAAAAGGAAACGGAATCATGCGTCACGCACCATTCCGTTCCCCACCCAAATGGGTTATCAATTAAATCAAACTATTTCGAACTTAAATTACTTCACCACTACCTTGCGGCCGCCAACCATATAGACGCCCTTGGGAAGTCCCTCCAGCGAGGTGGCGTTGCGGCGGGCAATACGTCCGTCGATCGTCCACACATCCTGTGCGCCCTCCTTGAGGAGCTCGGCAGAAGAAATGCCAGCCTCGGGATCGGAAGCGTCGTAGATGTCGATCTGGTCGAGCATGAGGTAAGTGTAGTTGGCGTGAGCCGTACCACGGAACTTCACGATGATGTAGCGCTCGTTGGTGTAAGGCGTGAGATCGACGGTGAGGGTCTCCCATCCCGAGGTCTTCTTCTCGCTGAGCTTGAACGTCTTGACGTCGTGGTTCACACCGTCAGGTGTCTGGACGACGACCGTCAGGTCAGACTGCTCGCCATTCTCAGAATAGAGATCGAAGCGCACCACCGGCTGGTCCACACCATTGAGTGCCACCTTCGGGAGGTTGAAGCTCGTCTCGTCGCCGGCCTCCACATTGTAGTACTCGGGGAACTCGGGATCGGGGATGGTGTAGGGAGACCAAACGACACCGCCACCATCGTCGTTGGACGAGGCCTTGCCGCTGATCATCCAGGGAGAAGAGTTGCGGCGCGAAGCGTGCTGCTCGTTGCTCTCCGTCCATGCGAAGTTGTTCTGTACCGAACCACCCTCGAAGGTCTCCTTGAAGGGCTGGTTGATGGGCTTTCCTACCACGATGGCGCGGGAAGCCTCCAGTGCGCCATTGCCACCATCGGAATGGGTGAGGGCTGCCACCTGGAAGAGGCCCTGTGAGACACCGTCGTCGGCTACCGACTTGTCAGGATGCCATCCGACCAGGACGTCCGTTGCACCAGGCTGGCTCGTCGTCATGCTGTCGCCGAGGATCGGGCCATCGGGAGTCTCGAGGATCTCGTAGATGGAGACGGAGACATGGTCTGGATCGACATAACCGTTGTTGGCACCTACGTTGCTGACCTTGTTCCAAGAAGCCTTGATATCATTGACTGCATCGGTGAGATTCACGACCGGTGTCTTGGCCACATCGGCGCCGACGAAGACGCGCATTCTGGCCACACGGCCCGGCTCGTAGCCGTCCTCGGAGTAGGCGATGACCTCATACTCGTGCCATCCAGACTTGTCGATGTTCTTATCGGTCCAGGTGTATTCCTTGCCTGGTTCGCCAAATTTCGTATTGGCATTGCCAATACACATCACCGACTTGCCGTCGCGCTTGATGACGAAGTAGCCGATGCGTGAGAGCGGCGTACCATTGATGGCCTTAGTCGGCGCAGTGAAGGCGAGGTCTGCAGAGAGCTTGCCCAAGCCTGCCGGCGTCACAGTGAAGTTGGAGACGGAATCGGGGGCATCCAGGGCCGCACCATTGTCGATACCGACGAAGTCGATGACGATACGTCCGCTACCAGCTTTCTCAGTATTGTCGTGGAATCCGATGTAGAAGTTGCCGTCCTTGTCCGGGTTGATCTCCATGTTATAGACACGGTCGGGATCGTTGGCGATCACGTTGCTCTCCATGAGCGTGCCGGTCATGCCCTCGGGAGAGGCCGTCTGGCCATACTTCACCTCGAAGGTGTTGACATATTCAGGAGCAAGATAGTTGCGAGCCTTCATTCTGACGTTATAGACACGGCCCGGCTTGAGGTGGACGGGCGGCGTGAAGAGCCAGTCGTCGTTGCCACTCTCGTTGTTGTACGGGCCAATGACCATACGGATGCCACCAGCATTGAAGTAGCCCCAGGTCACACCGTCGCCATTGACGTCGTTGGCAGAGAAGATGTCAAACTCACTGCGCGTGTAGAAATCCGTCTCCCAGTTGGGCTCAATGGCGTCGCCAATGATGACTGCCTTGGCGTCGGCCGACTGACTTCTCATACCCTTGGCCACGGCGCGAACGGAATAGACATAGCTATGGAGCGTACCAGCACCGAGGTCGTCGGTGTAGTTGGTAGCGGTCAAACCAGTTGCCACGACGGTAGTGTCGTGTCCGACGATGCGCTCCAGATCGTAGGTCAGATCGCCCATCGGACCAGCATGGAGGGTCGTCGTCGGTGCGGTCCATGAGACCTTGGCCTTGTAGCCATCAGCGACAGCCTTGACATTGGTCGGTGCGAGCGGAATGTCCCAACCCATCCAGTGGGAGACATTCTCCTTGGGAGAATCGCCATCGGCATTGCTGAGCACGACGCTGAAGGTATAGAGCTCGTTCTCCGTGGTCTTCACCTTGACGGAAACATCCTGACCCGGACGTGAGGTGCCCTCGGCAGACGGCGTGAAGGTAGCCGTCGGGCGGTTGCTCATCACCTTGTAGCGGACATCACCATGGAGGATATCGCCAGCATAGGTGGTATTAGGAATGGTGAAGGAGATGGTGGCTGTGGCACCGTCGGCCGACGGGTCGCAGGTGACACCCTCCACGGCCAAGTTGTCAGCACGCTCCGGTGCGCCGTCGTTGGCCTCGGGCTGTGCCATCACCATACCCTGCACCTGTGCGAGGGTTCCATCGAGGAGCGTGGCCTTACCCGTATTGAGGTCCACGGTGTAGAGACCACCCTGGGCCTGGTTGTCGATGCAGTACCAGTAGAAGGTATCATCACGCTGGTCGATCTCACCCGACTGGCCGTAGTACTGACCCATGAGATTGGTCAGCGTGAGGCCCGTGGCACCCACGAGCGTCTCTTCGCCAGTAGATTTGTTGACCTTGTAAAGCTTGCCGTCCATACCGATAGCATAGAGCTGGCCTGCCTTGGTGATACCAATGGCGACGAAAGCCTGGGAGGCCGGACCAATCGTGGTGCGCTGGCAGGTCTCGTAATCGACTGTACCCCACTCCAAGGAGTTGCCGTCGGCAGAGTAGAACACACCATAGACCGTGCCGTCGGCAGCCTGGGCTGTCTCCGTGGCGGCGAGGTAGAGATAGTCCATGCCAGCATCGAAGCTGCTGGTCTCGCCCGTAGAGAGGTCTGTGTTGCTCAGATAGAGGAACACATAGCCCTCATCAATATACTGCATATTGAGGTATGCGCCGTAGAGGTGGCCGTTCTTGGCCTGCACACCGTTGGTGGCGACATTGATGGTCTCGCCCGTAGAGGCAAGGACGCTGAAGGCGACGGGCTTCTGTGCCGTCATCGTATAGTAGCCATAGGGACCGTAGGTGGTCTCATTCCAGCCTGCCTTGTAGATCAGGTTGCACCAGAACTGGGCAGCCTTGCCTGCCTTCAGCGGATCGGTGACCTCGGGAGCCTTGGCGATGAAACGCGAGGCGCTGGGCAGCTGCGGCGTGCGAACCTTCAGACGCATCTGCTGTGAGAGCAGCGGATAGACGAGGCGCGCCTCTGCCGGAGTGCGAACTACGCCCTTGGTGTCCTGTGCCAGCACGGCCGATGGAACGAGCAGTGCGGCAAGGGCTATGGGGATGAATTTCTTTTTCATATCGATAGATATTGTTGATTCTTGACTGAGTTGTGGAACGACTGCGGAAAGACGAGAAAGGAGATGGGCGGGACGGGCGGACCACTGTCCTTCCGTCCCGCGTCAAGTCCCAAACTTATCTATATAACATCTGCTTATGAAGTCATGTTGGTCTTTCTACGCGCGTTCCTTTTATATATATGGATCGTATTAGCGAATAATGCGCTTGCTCACCTTGCCACCCTGGCGGACGATGGTCACGCCACCCTTGACGGGCTGGCTGAGACGACGGCCCTGCAGGTCGAAGTACTCGGCAGACTCGCAGTTCTCGGTGACACCTGCCGACTCGATGCCTACGATGTCGGTAGCCTTGATCCAGACAATATCGGATCCGTGCTCCACGTCACCGCCGTAATAGACGCTCTGGAGGCCGAGACGATCATACTGCTGCTCGTCGAAGTAGTAGAAGAACGCCTTCGTGTCGTTGTTGGAGAAGAAATAGTAGCCATCAGAGAAACTGTAGGGCACCTCCTTCATATCCTTCTCCAGGCCCTCATAGACGACCGGGGAGAACGTGTAGATGGTATTCTCGTCGTTGAGATACAGACGGTAGTAGAGCTTGTTGCTGTTGAGCGACTCGTTCTGCATTCCCTTCGGGATGAGGTCGAACTGCACCAGGCCTGATCCGCCATTTTCCTCAATACCCCACCAGTCGCGGAGGACGGGAGGAATCGGTGTTGACTCCTGCTCCACGAAGCGCTTATAGACGGGGTCGTCATAGTTGTGGAGGAAGAAAATCTCGTTGGGACGCACGCTGAGGAGCATGGAAGTGCCCTCGTCGCTGGTCAGCGTCATATTGGTGGGGTCATAGGCGAAGCTCATCTCGCTCTGCTCCTCGTAGGAGCGGTTGAAGAACGTCACACCCGAATACTCAGAGGTCTCGGTGACGATGGAGTAGCTGGCCGGCTTCATCCAGAAGTGGTAGCACTGAAGCTCGTCGGCACCGGCATACTGCGGCTGGAAGACCACCTTGCCGTCCTTGATCTCACCCTTCATCCAAGAAGTGGTATCGCCCGGGTTCTGGACATAGAAGTCGTTGCCCACGGCTGCAGCGAGCGTCATCTGGCGCACAGTGCTGATCTCTTGCGTCACGGAGTTCATCTTAGAGGTCTCCAGGGAGAAGACCTGGGGCTCCACGCCATCGGGCAGCTGAGCCGCCTTCTCGTTGAACGGCTCCATGCGGGTGAAACCGTCGCTGTAGCCGACCCACTCGCCAAGACCGTTGGTCAAGCAGAGCATGTGTGCCGGATAGCGCGTATCCTCGAAGTGCTCCTCTTCCTCCATGGCGAGGACGCCGTTCTCGAGCGTGAAATATATATCGCCGTCGGGCTGGCCATTGACCGAGTCGGGAATCCATCCGTAGGTGCTTTCGTCCAGGCGCGCCATCTTGTACCATGACGCATAATAGACCTGTCCGTTGTTCTCATAGATCGGCTGCGGCGTGTGGGCCACATAGTATCCGTCCGACACCTTGTCGAGCTTGAGCCACGACAGGGTGGAAAGGGTGTTGAACGGCTCGTAGATGTAGATGCAACCGTCGTCGCCCTCAACATAGCGGCCCACGGCATACTCGTAGGTGTCAGCCTGCACACCCGACTGCGTGTTGCGGAAGGCGAAGCCATTGCGGAGCAAACGGTTGTGATCGACACCAGCAGGCTGCTCGTAGCGGATGTAGTCCTGCAGGCCACCGCCCTTGAGCGGCATGTTGGCAGGTGTTGAGCGGAACGTACCCTGGTCTGCGGGCTGCAAGACGGCGGTCTGGGCGTTGTCGCGGACAGGCGCACTCTGGGTGGTCACGGTCTGGGCGAAGAGCGGAGCCGCAGCCAAAAGTGATATAAAGGTGAAAAGTTTTCTCATAGCGAAATTGTTGAAAAGAATCTGTTTAGATATCGGTGAATGTTTCCTTGTACGAGCCCGCTCCCATTGGTATCGGGAAGAAGCTCTTTGGAAGGAAGGCGGGCGGCGGATTGTCTCCGCCCGCTTTGTCCCCCTTTCGGGGTGATGTATTGTTTGCGTCGTGCTGCCTCCCCTCCCGCTGGGGCGGACTGCTTGGTCCGCCCCGTTGGTGTGGAAGGGCGCGCCCATCATCATTAGGAAATCATCGGAATGGGCGCGTCCGTGCTGCAGCTACGCTGTGATAGATTTCGTACTTACTTGCGCACTACCTTGTGACCGTTCTCGATGACGATGCCCTTGTAGTTCTTGCCGACACGCTGGCCAGCGAGGTTGTAGCGCGTGAGGTTGGCGTCCTCACCATTGACCGTGGCAGCGTCGATGCCGTCGTCGGTAGTCTTGGTGAACGTCTTCTCGGCGATGTCAGACACTCCGTCGTAGCGGTAAGCGATAGCGCGGACTACGGTCGTCCGGCTGATCGTGATCGGGCTGACGTAGTAGAGCGTCTCCTCGGCGTCCTTGTCAGGATCGGAACCGTCGAGCGTGTAGTAGATCTCGTCGGCCTCATTGTCCGGAACGATGCTCACCTTGGTGCTGTTGACAAAGACGTCATCGCCCTGGATCTCCGGCGTACCTACTGAGAGGCGCAGTTTGGCCACAAACATGTCTTTCTCGCCTCTGTACCAACCACCAACATCGTGGTACTCCTTCGGATCCTCTTTCCAGTAGTAGGCAAAGCCCTTAGAGTTGTCGAGCGCGATGCGGTTGTCGCCCTCACCGGCGTAGAAGTATGCGATGCCGTCCTCGTCCGTCTCCTTGACCACCTTCACACGCTTGAGCATGATGAAGTCGCCCTTGTGCTCACCATTCTCGATCTCGTCCCAGTAGGCGGTCGTGAAGTGATAGTCGAAGTCACCGAAGTGGTTGATCACGGTGATGTCGTCCATGTTGGTCTCGCCCTCGATGTCGTAGGCCTGGAGGAAACCGTTGTTGTAGTCGATCTTCACGCGAACCGTACCGTAGTACTCATAGTTCATGGCAAGCGACTGCTTCGTGGTCCAGTGGAGAGCGCTCTCGCCGTCGCGGATGATCCAGCTCTTGCCGTAGTTGGCAGTGAAGGGAGCAATGGCGCGGTTGAGCTTCAGGATAGCATAGGGGATGTCCTTCTTGCCTGCGATGGCCTCCTCGATGGTCGTCTCCTGCCATTCGACGGCGGGACGCTTCGTGAAGGTCTTCTCCACCATCACGCTGGCGAGCTCATCGCGCTCGGCGAGGGCCTTGACCGTCGTGGTCTCGGTGATGATGAACGGCTTGGTGTAGAGCGGAGACAGCGTGGTCGGGTTGCTACCGTCGAGCGTGTAGTGGATGGTCGTGCCCGGCTCAGAGCTCATCTTGATGGTGGTGTAGTCGGTGAAGTACTCGTCACCCTCGATCGTGGGAGCTGCGGGAGCAGCATAGTGGATGAGTGCCTCGGTGACACGGGTGGTGGCGGCGCAGCCATTGGCACCCGGAGCGTAGTACCAGAGGTTCATGTCATACTCCTGTCCGTGCTTCAGACCGAAGTCGGCACCATTGGTGATCTCGAAGGTATAGTTGACCTGTCCGTCCTTGACCACGGCCTTATAGACACCGTTGGCAACGCTGGCGGTAAGATTCTCGATGCGTACGAGGTCGCCAGGATAGTCGGCGATCAGAGAAGGCTGGATGGTGATGGGGCGCTGCTCGTAGCTACCGTCGTGGTTGCTGCTGAAATCGCCCTCGGTGACGGCCACGTTGACGAAGCCACCGTTGTAGTTGACGTCACCCTTGATGGTGCCGTTGAGCGTGGCGCCGATCTTGAAGCTGACGTCGGCGTTGTTGGAAGTTACGTTGATGGCCTTGTTGCCCTCGCGGATGATATAGGTGAGTGCGCCATTGACGGTCTCGCCATAGGCTACCAGTGCGTCAGTCAGGCGGATGGTGGCACCCGTCAGGCTCTGCTTGCCCTCATGGATCTGTGCGATGGTCGTCTCGCCCTCGCTCTGCTTGACGAAGGTCTTCTCGGCCACGTCGCTGCTGATGCCGTTGCGGATACCAATAGCCTTGACAACGGTAGTCTGAACGACGGAGAACGGCTTCGTGTACTGCGGAGAATCCAGACCCGGCGTGGTGCCGTCGGTGGTGTAGCGAACCTCGTCGTCCTCCTGCTCGGGCATGATGATGACCTGAGAGCGGTCGGTGAACGGCGTGGTACCCGTGATCGTCGGAGCAGCGGGCTTGTTGATGTCGGCCTTGGTGAAGGTTACCTCGGCGATCTCGCTCGGAGCGCCATTGCGCACATACATAGCCTTGACGGTCGTCGTCTCAGTGATGTTGAACGGACCTGTGTATTCGATAGACTCCGGCGTGGGGTTGGTGCCGTCGAGCGTGTAGAAGATCTGGTCGGTCAAACCCTCGGAAGTGATGGTCACCGAGGTGAAATCCAGGAACGGATTGTCGCCGTCGATGTTCGGGGCCTTCATCGTATAGCTGCGCTTCGTGATGGTCTTTGAGGTCACAGTGCTGCTCACACCGTCCTTGACGGCGACAGCCTGCACGCGGGTCGTCTCGGTAATGGTGAACGGACCCGTATATTTGGGAGAAGCGTCCGTCGGGATACTCCAGTCGGTCGTATAGTAGATGTCAGCACCCTCCTCGGCCGTGATGGTCACGGTCGTCTGGTCGTCGAAGAAAGACTCAGAGTCGATGGTCGGCGGAGTGACGCTCACGCCACCAGCACCAGTGGTATAGACCTCGAGGGTCTTCATGCGGCATTCGGTCTGAATGGTAAGTGTGACGCTGGGATGGGCCGCTTCGGTCTGCGACGTCCAGTTCCAGTTGTTCTTGAAACCGCCGATAAAATCCTGTCCAGGAACATCGGTGTAGGTGAAAGGCTCGGGGTCTCCCCACTGAATACCCGTGAACATCATAGGGATGTACACAATGTCAGAACCCGTAATCGTGATGGTTGTACCGGGCTCAAACTCCCAACATGTTGCGACGGCACCATCGGGGGTTATTGCCTCCCAGGTGCCCTTGGAGCGCGTGAGCGTAATGCCACCTTTGGTCAGCACATTGGTCTCACTTGCGTCGGTGGTAGCAGCAAAGGAAACCTTTGAGTACTTCTTTTCATTCCCGTACTCATACTTCTCTGCCCATATCGTCGAACAGACGAATGTGAGCAGGAGCATCCACATGAAGCGTAGCTTTTTGTTCATAATAGTTGTTGTTACTTGGTTACAGACTTAGGCTTCTCGTCCTGATTGCTGGAACGGTCGGCCCGGCCCTTATTTAATAATGTATAGGTCACTATCTTGAGGTAGGTCACACGGACTGAACTTTTTCGGGGGCTGGCGGAGGCGCGATGCT
>OFMT01002379.1_pt1 | contig 11314 bp, 9 predicted proteins | sample 1541891 | NCBI WGS metagenome assembly OFMT01 (sample SAMN04209230, study PRJEB22552) | human gut metagenome | biome: gut; material: feces | host: Homo sapiens | place: USA: Oklahoma | reverse complement strand
CTAAAAGCCGCACTGAAGAAGATGATATAATGAGCGCAAGAGAGCCAGAGGGAGCTTGCTCACTCTTGGCGAACGGCGAATGGCGATCATGATAGCTGCGAAAGCAGCGTCAAGCACCGCAGGTGCGAATCATGATATAATGAGCGTTAGCGAGTGGGAGTTATATACGGAGGAAACTGGATATGATGAGAAATAAAGAAGTACTGAATGAAATAAGAAAGCAGAGCCGGACTCTGATCGAAGAAAAACGTGATAAATTTGTCAAACAGAGCCTGCTTTCAGATGAATTCATCGATATGATGCAGAGAAACCGGAAACCGTTTGATCTTTTGATGTCCTATTATCAGTGTGCCAGTATGGAGATCGAGACGAAATTCCGTGTCCTGAACCAGGAATATTCTCTGGAATACGATAAAAATCCTATTGAAGGCATTAAAACAAGGATCAAATCCTATGACAGTCTGGTGCGTAAGATCAGGAGAAAAAATATTCCCATGTCTTTAACTGCTATAGAAGAAAATATCAAGGATATCGCAGGTGTCCGGGTAATCTGTTCTTTTCCGGAGGATATCTATGAGCTGGCAGACAGCTTTCTGCGTCAGGATGATATTGTACTGATCGAGAAAAAAGATTATATAAAAAATCCAAAACCCAGTGGTTACAGAAGCCTGCATCTGATCGTGCAGGTGCCTATCTTTCTGCAGAAAAACAAAAAAATGGTAAATGTGGAAGTCCAGTTTCGAACTATTGCCATGGATTTCTGGGCAAGTCTGGAACATAAGCTTCGCTATAAAAAAGATATCCCGGCAGATCAGGCACAGCAATTGCAGGAGGAGCTTCTGGCGTGTGCCACCCAGAGTGCTCAGTTGGATAACCGGATGCAGGAAATTCGTAATCAACTGGTCAGCAGAGCTGATAAGGGGAATCAATCCTGAGAAAGTTCCTTATTTCAGGAACTTCCTCAATAATTTTTCATAAATTTTTCTATATGGCTGGTATCTCATTGGCAGATCCAGCCATGTTTTTTTGTCTACAATACTCTTATAGTGGGAGAAGGTATGAAAACCGTCTTTGCCATGGTAGGAACCCATTCCGCTTTCACCAAAGCCGCCAAATCCCATTTCACTGGTTGCCAGGTGGATGATGGTGTCATTGACACATCCGCCTCCGAATCCACAGCGGGAAGTAACTTTTTCCGCAGCTTCTTTGTCGGAGGTGAAGATATATAGTGCCAGAGGATGTGCCATGGAGTTGACCTTTTCGATGGCCTCATCCAAGGAATCATAGGTCAGCACAGGAAGCACAGGACCGAAGATTTCCTCCTGCATTACTGTATCCCCGAAGGTTACATTATCCATAACAGTAGGAGCGATCTGAAGAGCTCCCGGATTGTTGTCACCGCCGCAGACTACCTTGCTGGGATCGATCAGATTGCAGATACGAGTAAAGTGCTTTTCATTAATAATTTTCCCATAATTCTTATTATTCAGAGGTGTGGAACCAAACTGTTTCCTGATCTGTTTCTGGATCTGTCGGATCAGTTCATCCTTGATTTCTCTGTCGCAGTAAATATAATCAGGTGCTACACAGGTCTGACCACAGTTGAGATATTTTCCAAATACAATTCTTCTGGCTGCAAGTTTCAGGTTGGCACTTTTCTCTACAATGCAGGGGCTTTTACCGCCCAGCTCCAGGGTAACGGGGGTCAGATGTACAGATGCTTTTGCCATTACTTCCCTGCCAACATGCTGGCTTCCTGTAAAGAAAATATAGTCAAAATGTTCATTGAGAAGAGTGTTATTTTCCGCACGTCCGCCGTTTACCACAGCCACATACTGGGGATCAAAACATTCGGTGATAATGGTTTCAATCACCCGGCTGGTGTGAGGAGAGTAGGCACTTGGTTTCAGTACAACTGTATTTCCGGCTGCAATCGCATCGATCAGCGGATCAATGGTGAGCAGGAAAGGATAATTCCATGGGCTCATAACCAGGACAACACCATAAGGAGATGGCTTCTTATAGCTTCTGGAAGCGAACTGGGCAAGGGGAGTCAGTACTGTTTTTTCTTTTGCATAGGAAGGTGTATGGCGGATCATGTAGCTGAGTTCTGAGAGCACAAGTCCCACTTCACACATATAGGATTCAAAGTTACTTTTTCCAAGGTCACGTTTCAGTGCTTCATTGATCAGTGGTTCATATTTCTGAATACAGGTCTTTAATTTTTTTAAGGCATCCAGCCTTTTTTCTACCGGTAAAGTGGCACCTGTGTAAAAATAGCTGCGTTGTTTCTGAACGATTTCTTTAATTTCTGTTTCTGTCATAATACATTATTTCCTTATATAATATAGATATCAGGTAACTATTGAGAGTCTGCAGGTTCCTGTATTTTGATATTTTTATAAAAAACGCTTTGCAGGATAGAAGAATATTAACAGTTACTTCTCAGCTTCTGAGGTATTTTCCTTGGAAGTCAGAGACATCAGCATGTAATAAAATTTCTCCAATTCGGAGGCATCCATAAGCTTCGGCACAGGATACAGAGGATTGGCCTCTTTATCTGCATAATGGGCAAGCTTGGGGATATCTGTTTCCTGAATTTCCTTTACAATATTTACGATTCCAAATCGCTCTTTCATCTCTTCAATTGCCCGGATAAAAAGCTCTGCTGCTTCATGGTCCGGCGTATTTTTGTCTGCAAGTCCTGCTGCAATGGCAAGTCTGTGGAGCTTTTTGTCAATGCAGGAGCCATATTCCCGAAGTACCAGCGGCAGCAGAATGGCATTGGCAAGTCCATGGGGAACGTTGTACTGTCCGCCCAGGGAATGAGCCACTGCATGAACATATCCTACATAGGATTTGGTAAAAGCACAGCCTGCATAGAAGGAGGCGTGGAGCATATTTCGTCTTGCCTGAATATTATCGCCATGCTCATAGGCAATGTCTATATTTTCAAAAATCAGTTTTACCGCTTTTAATGCATCCCTGCGTGTATCAATGGTGGTGGAATTGCCGATATATGCCTCCACTGCGTGAGTCAGGGCATCCATACCTGTAGTTGCGGTGATAAATGGGGGCAGGCTTAAGGTAACCTTGGGATCCAGCACTGCATAGCGGGGAATCAGCGGGAAATCGTTGATTGCGTATTTATATCTGGTGTCTGCATCTGTGATCACAGCGGCGAGAGTGGTCTCACTTCCTGTTCCGGCAGTGGTTGGAACTGCCATGAGAAGGGGAAGCTTCTTATGCACCTTCAGGATTCCCTTCATCTGAGCCAGAGACTGATTGGGTTTGACCGCACAGGCACCGACTGCCTTGGCACAGTCCATGCTGGAACCGCCGCCGAAACCGATGATGGCATCACAGCCTTCCTTATGGTAAAGCTCCAGGGCTTCGCGGACATTGACAGTAGTTGGGTTGGCAACTGTTTTATCATAAATGGTATAGGGGATGCCTGCCTCCTTTAAAGCTTTTTCCAGTCTTCGGGTAAGTCCAAGCTTCATGATACCGCCATCTGTAATGATCAATACATGAGTGCATTTATGGCGCATGATGATTTCAGGGAGTTCCTTGACGCTTCCTGCTATTTTAGGTTTTCTGTAAGGTAAAAAGGGAATTGCAATGTGAAAAGCTTTCTGAAAAGCCCTGCAATATATTTTTCTGAGAGTGTTCATGGATAATTCCTTTCCTGGGGGCAGCCTGCTACTTTGCAGACTGCCGGACAGCAGTTACTTCAGAAAAAATATAACAAGGTAAAAAAGAAAAGTCAATATATTTTGATGTTCAAAATTTATCTTTGGTAAAAGAGCTTATTCCGAGACATACGAGCCAAAATTCCATTGCCGCAGGCAATCTGGAATGAATTTTGGCTACGTTACTGTGAACGGAGTGAACAGTAACGAACATATCCATAAAATTTTACAAAACTACGAAAATCAGTTGACAATGGAGTAAGTTTATACTAACCTGAAGTTAGCGAAGTATAACAATATTGTAAAACAGCAGTGTTATTATATTAAAGAATTAAAGAAATTTGCTCCACAGGAAGTGGATATGAGGGAGGAATGAAAAAATGTTTCTGCAGATACAGGGAATTCAGAAGTCTTTTGGTGCAGGGGACAGCCGGGTGGATGTGCTTAAAGGGCTGGATCTTGACATTGAGAGAGGAGAGTTTTGTGTGCTTCTGGGGCCGTCCGGTTCCGGTAAGTCCACGCTTCTGAATATTATCGGTGGGATTGACAGTGCAGACGAGGGAAATCTGGTCATAGACGGGGAGCGTCTGGCAGATATGTCGGAGAAGAATCTGTCTTTGTACAGGCGTAAGCATCTGGGATATATTTTTCAGATGTATAATCTGATCCCCAATCTTACAGTGCGGGAGAATATAGAGGTGGGAGCCTATCTCAGTGATAAGCCTCTGGATGTAGATGAACTGCTCCATACGCTGGGAATCTATGAGCACCAGAGAAAGCTTCCCAATCAGCTTTCCGGCGGTCAGCAGCAAAGGACTGCCATTGGCAGAGCCATTGTAAAGAATCCGGATATTCTTCTTTGCGATGAGCCTACAGGAGCCCTGGATTATAATACCTCCAAGGAAATCCTGAAGCTGATCGAGACGGTAAACCAGAAATACGGCAACACCATCGTCATGGTAACGCATAACGATGCCATCAAAGATATGGCTGACCGGGTGGTGAAGCTTCGCGATGGGATGATCCGCAAAAATTACCTCAATGAGCATAAGATCCCGGCAGCAGAGCTTGACTGGTAAGGAGGCATATGATGAAAAATCCTTTACGCAAACGTCTGCCCAGAGAACTGAAGGGAGAACTGGGCAAGTATCTGATTGTATTTATCCTGATGGTTGCATCCATTGGATTTGTGTCAGGCTTTCTGGTTGCAGATAACAGTATGCTTATTGCTTACAATGAAGGTTTTGAGAAGTACAACATAGAAGACGGAAACTTTCGCACAGCAGAGCAAGTCCACAAAACCCAGAGAGAAGAAATAGAGGCGCTGGGTGTGAAGCTGTATGATAATTATTATGTGGAGGAACCTCTGGATAATGGAAGCACCATGCGTTTTTTTAAAAACAGGCAGCAGGTGGACAAGGTCTGCCTGATGAAGGGAGAGCTGCCTGCTGGGACAGGAGAGATTGCCATTGACAGAATGTATGCAGACAACAACAATCTGTCTGTGGGAGATACGCTCCGGAGCGGAAAAAGAACCTGGAAGATTACCGGCCTGGTGGCACTTTCCGACTACAGCTGCCTGTTTCAGAATAACAACGATTCCATGTTTGATGCTGTGAAATTTGGGGTTTCTGTTGTGACTGAGGAGGAGTTTGATTCTTTGGATCAGGAAAAACTGCAGTACAATTATTCCTGGATCTATGACGAAAAACCGAAGACAGAAAAGGAAGAGAAAGAAGTTTCCGAGGATCTGATGGAGGATATGGGAAAGATTGTCACACTGGAGGCTTTTGTACCCCGGTATCTGAATCAGGCCATTACTTTTACAGGGGATGATATGGGTGGAGACAAGGCCATGATGACCATGCTTCTTTATATTATTATGGTGATCATGGCCTTTGTATTCGGAATTACCATCAGCAATACGATACGGAAAGAAGCCGGTGTTATCGGTACCTTACGTGCGTCCGGATATACCAGACAGGAACTGATTCTTCACTATATGACACTTCCGGTGCTGGTTACTTTTGTGGGTGCACTGATCGGAAATATCCTTGGATACACTGTATTAAAGGATGTATGTGCAGATATGTATTATGGAAGCTATAGTCTTCCGACTTATGTGACCGTATGGAATGGGGAGGCATTTGGGCTTACAACTCTGGTTCCGGTAGTTATTATGCTGGTGGTAAATTACGGAGTGCTCAGACATAAGCTGAAGCTGTCACCGTTAAAATTCCTGCGCAGGGATCTGTCGGGAAGAAAGCAGAAGAGGGCAATTTATCTGAGTCCGAAGATGAAAATCTTTTCCAGATTCCGGCTTCGGGTGATTTTTCAGAATATGAGTAATTATATGGTTCTGTTTATCGGGATCCTGTTTGCAAATCTGCTGCTGATGTTCGGATTGCTGCTTCCTTCGGCACTGTCCCATTACCAGGTGGAAATCCAGAACAATATGCTGGCAAAATACCAGTATATGCTTCAGGTTCCGGTCAGCGCAGTAGGTGGAAATAAATTTGACGGTCTGATCTCTCTGCTGGAGTTTTATATGGATTCCAGAACAGACAATGAAGATGCAGAGGAATTTTCTGCTTATTCCCTGAATACACTGCCAGGAAAATATAAGAGTGAGGAAGTACTGCTTTACGGGATCGAACCGGACAGCAGGTATGTAACGATAGATTTTAATAATACAAAAGATAAAAAAGATGAAGCGGGGAATAAAGAAAAAGCAGATAACAAGAATACGGCAAATGCAGAAAAAGAAAGCGCAGCAGTTTATATTTCGAGCGCATATGCGGATAAATTCCTGCTTCATGTGGGGGATACCATCACTCTGAAAGAAAAATACGAAAAAGAGAAATATTCGTTTAAAATAGCAGGAGTTTATGATTATACGGCTGCCTTGTGTGTGTTTATGCCCCGCAGTGAACTGAATGATATTTTTGATTTGGGAGAGGATTATTACAGTGGGTATTTCTCAGATACAGAGCTTACAGATATCAAGAGCCAGTATATAGGATCTGTAGTTGACCTTGATGCACTGACAAAGATCTCCAGACAGCTGGATGTATCCATGGGAAGTATGATGGGTATGGTAAACGGATTTGCCATTATGATCTATATGGTACTGATCTATCTTCTTTCCAAGATCATTATCGAAAAAAATGCCCAGTCTATTTCAATGGTAAAAATCCTGGGCTATACAAATGGCGAGATCAGCAGGCTGTACATTCTGTCTACTTCAATGGTAGTAGTGCTCTGTCTGCTTGTCAGTCTTCCAATAGAAACGGCGGTTATGAAGGTTCTGTTCAGGGAGATGATGCTGTCAAGCATTTCCGGCTGGATTACGCTCTGGATCGACCCGATGATCTATGTGCAGATGTTTGCAGCAGGAATCATTACATACGGAATCGTGGCCTTGCTGGAATTTCGGAGAGTGAAGAAGGTTCCTATGGATGAAGCCTTAAAAAATGTCGAGTAGGACAAAATTTGATAAAAATTTGACATTGTCTGGAATTTGTGGTACGGTTACACAGGAAACTGTTAGAGCGACACGCTCTAGACCAATCAGTTGGAATAGGAGATTATTATGAGAAAAAGAACAACTTCAAGAGCAAAGGAAACTATTAAAGAAGCAACAACAAAGGCTACAGAAGCAGTCAAAGAGACAGTTGAGAAAACAACTGTAAAGGCTTCAGAAGTAATTGAAGAAGCAAAAGACGCTGCAGCTGATATTGCGAAGGCTCCGGTTGTAGAAGAAGCAAAAGAAACTGTAAAGAAAGCAGTAAAAGAAGTGGCTAAAAATATCGACATCAAAAAATTCGCAGAAACAACTATCGAATTACCTGGTTTTGCAGTTACAATGAGCTCCATCGAGGAAGCAATCAAAAAAGACATCAAAGACAAAGGCATCGAAGGAAAAGAAATCAGCGTTTATGTAAATGTTGAGCAGAAAGCCGCTTACTACACAGTAGACGGACAGGGCTCTGACGATTACAGAATCGACCTGAATACATTATAATCTGTAAGCATTTTTTATAAACCGAAAATGGATGTCTGCAGGGATCCGGAAAGAAAATCTGCAGACATAAAAACAGCAGGATTGTTCATAGAATGAACAGACCTGCTGTTTTGCTTATTTATGATAGAACCACACTGCGGCGGATATGGATGATATCTCAGGAAGCTTTCTGCTCAAACAGATCCTCCCTTGTAATATTCTGTGCCCATTTCCCCTGGCGGTAATGATGGAATACCCATGGCCATTTCACAAACTCATCTGTACAGAGCAGGAAGTAAACCCACAATACCGGAAGCTTCAGGACAAAGGCCGCAAAAAATCCCAGAGGTACCGCATATACCCACATATCAATGGTATCGCAGATCAGTCCGAACTTCGTATCACCGCCTGCGCGGAATACCCCGGCGATCAGGGCTGTGTTTACCGCAGAACCCATAATATAATAGGTGTTGATAAGCAGCATGTACTTCAAATAATGCATTGCCCCGTCACTTAAGGATGCAAATCTCAGGACCAGAGGCGTGATGGCAAATACGATCACACCGCCAATGGCACCGGCTATAATGGTCATCTTCAGCATTCTGGAAGCATACACCTTCGATTTCTCCAGATCCCCTTTTCCCATTACATTTCCAAGAAGAATCGTTCCCGCACTGGCAATTGCAAAGCAGAACACAGAACCGATATTGCGGACAACCGTAACCAGAGAGTTGGCTGCAACGGCATCTGTTCCGAGATGTCCCAGGATCACAGAGTACATGGAGAAAGCAACACTCCAGGAAATGTCATTTCCAAGAGCGGGAAGTGACAGCCGGACGAAGTCGCCAAACAGCACCTTACTGCGGATAAACATAAAGGTCAGGTTCAATTTAACATCTTTGCTCAGGAAAGAAACGATCACGCATGCTGCCAGTTCGATCAGTCTGGAAGCAGCAGTTGCAATGGCAACACCTGTAGCCCCCAGCTTCGGTGCGCCGAAAAGTCCGAAGATAAAAGTGGCATTCAGGATAATATTCAATATAAAAGCCAGCATATTCAATGCCATACTGATCGTTACACGTCCGATGCTGCGCAAAATCGCCAGATAAACCTCTGTAATTCCCCAGCAGAGATATGTAATTCCCATAATCCTAAGATAAGAAGAACCGATAGAGATCAGTTCCTGATCAGAAGTAAAAATCTTCATCATAAGCTGAGGAGCAGTAAATGCGATCAGTGCTACGATTCCCGAGATTATGATGGAAAAGCGGAGAGCAATTCCCTCGATCGCATGAATAGCCTGCATATTATTTTTTCCGAAATACTGCGCACACAGAAGAGATGCGCCTGTACCAAGTCCATAATATACCATAAACAGGATATTGGAGTAATTGGCAGCCAGAGACACCGCAGAAATCGCAGACTGTCCCACATAATTAAGCATAATTACATCTGCGGAGTTAACCGCTGCACTGAGCAGATTCTGGATAATGATCGGAATCGTCAGTTTAAGCATCTGCCGGTAAAAATTATCCTTACCGGCCGATAATGTGTTTATCATATTTACCCCCGTAATAAGTATTTGCCCGATCAGGCAGTTTTATTAGTCTGTTTTCAGCATAATCCTTCCGGCAGAAAAACGCTATCGGTATTTTGACTGATTTCTACGTTATTTTGACTTTTGAGTCCTTAAACAAATCAACTTTGCTTATAATACCTTGCACAAAAGAAGTCGGACTGATATAATTCGTATGTATTTTGAGAGGAATACATACTGTGACTGATAAAAAATATAATGGGAGAAGTTTATGGCGACATTACAGCAATTAGATATGAATATTTTACTGTGGATCCAGGAACATTTAAGGGTGGATGCCCTGACTCCGTTCTGGAGAGCAGTCACCTTCCTTGGAAACGGAGGATGGTTCTGGATCGTATTATGTGTGCTTCTGATCTGTTTCGGGAAAACACGCAAAACAGGAGTGACAGCGGCACTCTCGCTGCTGTCAGGGTTTCTGATCACAAATCTGCTGATAAAAAATGCAGTAGCCCGTCCAAGACCTTTTGATACTTATACACAGATCATTCCGCTGATCACCAGACCGAAAGACTATTCATTTCCATCCGGCCATACCTGCGCTTCCTTTGCCGTTGCACTGGTCTGTCTGCGGATGCTGCCCGGGAAATGGGGAATTTTACCTGTTGTTCTGGCCGGAATGATTGCTTTTTCCAGACTCTATCTGGGCGTACATTATCCGGGGGATGTTCTGGCAGGATTTCTGGTGGCATTGCTCACAAGTACAGTGGCATGCAGGTTGATGCGGAGAACATTTTCACCTCAGAAAAGCTGACCGGTTCTGAAGAAAACTTCCGGGGGGAAATACAAAAAAGATATGCAAAAATCGGCAGAAAAATATTCGAATGTAAAGTGTAAAGGATAATCTTGTAATGAACAAAAATGAAATCTATATAAAGAGCGGAACCAATTACAAAGAAATGACAAAGGAACTGCTGGCACAGTGCGGCCTGGCGTCTGTAATTTCAGATAAAAAGATGCAGATTGGTATCAAGCCTAATCTTGTATCACCTTCCGAGGCTTCATGGGGAGCTACCACACATCCGGAAATTGTGGCGGGAATTATTGAGTATCTGCAGGAAAACGGATATGGAAATATTGCCATTCTGGAAGGCTCCTGGGTGGGAGATAAGACCACAGAAGCATACGAAGTGTGCGGATATCGTGAACTAACGGAAAAATATCAGGTGCCTTTTTGGGATATGCAGAAAGACAAGGGGATTGAAAGAGATTGCAGGGGGATGAAACTGAATGTCTGTGAACGTGCGGCAAATATTGATTTTCTGATCAATGTTCCGGTATTGAAAGGCCATTGTCAGACAAAGATCACATGTGCATTGAAAAATATGAAAGGATTGATCCCCAATACAGAGAAGCGTCATTTTCATGCGATGGGACTGCATGAACCGATTGCACATCTGAATGCGGGGCTCCATCAGGATTTTGTCGTGGTTGATAACATTTGCGGGGATCTGGATTTCGAGGATGGCGGAAATCCGGTAGTGATGAACCGTATCTGGGCGGGGACGGATCCGGTACTGATCGATTCTTATGTATGTCAGATCATGCATTATACAACGAAAGATGTACCGTATATTGAACTGGCAGAGAAGCTTGGGGTTGGAAGTACTGATCTGAAAAATTCCCACATCGTATACTGTGAGGAAAATGCCCGCAAAGAACTTCCGAAATCAAGAAAAGTGGTAGAACTTCAGGATGCAGTAGAAGAAGTAGAATCCTGCAGTGCCTGCTATGGTTATCTCATCCCGGCTCTGGAAATGCTTAAAAATGACGGCCTTTTCGAGAAACTGGACACGAAAATCTGCATCGGCCAGGGATACCGCGGAAAAACAGGAAAACTGGGTGTAGGTGCATGCACCTGTAAATTTGAATATAACGTAAAGGGATGTCCTCCAACAGAGAATCAGATTTATGATTTCCTGAAGCAGTATATTCTGGGAGAAAATAAATAATATGATATCAGGGTCCTAGAGCGTGTCTGAAAAAGGCTTTCTGCAAGATGTGCGTCACAATTTGTGGGAT
>OFMT01002371.1_pt1 | contig 11354 bp, 10 predicted proteins | sample 1541891 | NCBI WGS metagenome assembly OFMT01 (sample SAMN04209230, study PRJEB22552) | human gut metagenome | biome: gut; material: feces | host: Homo sapiens | place: USA: Oklahoma | reverse complement strand
ATTATAACTATAAGCAAAAGGACGAATGAAAAAACTCTCGTTTTTTCACACGCCCTTTTTTTCTCTTTCAGACTTTTTCTATGATTCTTCACTACTATCTGTTTTTCCTGTATCTCTTTCCTGCTGCAAACAGCGCACCGCATCCTGCACAGAGAATGAGCGTCCATACCATCCACAGGGAGTTGTCTCCTGTTTTTGGCGATCTGCCTGTCAGAGTGGTATTCACATCCTCATATACCAAGGCATAGGTTGAGAAACCATCCGTTGCAAATGTAAACTGATTCGTGGCTGCATCGTAAGTTCCATCGATCAGTGTTGCTACACCATCATGGATTCTGACGATCCTGTAAGTGCGTTCAATACTACTGTCATGGTTCACAAGGTTCTGCGGAATTGTGATTGCTATATACATTGGCGCGGATAAATCCGTAATCTGGCGATCCGCTCTTCCTGATATCTTCAATGTTAAATTAAGATTTAAGTATTGTCCGATCACATTGTTTCCAAGAACACTCTGAATGAGTGCAATCTCTTCTTTTGTTGGTGTCATGCCGGATGCACTCAAAACAAACTGCGTCTTGTTTCCGGCTTTTACTGCCTGGTTCTCGTCTTCACTTAATTTTGCAAGATTCAGAAGCTGATCTGCTGCACTTGCGATATTGATTGCAGGGACTCCCTCTCCGCTTACTGACTGTGCAGTTATCGCATTATCTGTAGATTCCGCAGCCGAAGAAGCAGCTGTGGAAGATGTATTGGAACTTTTTTCCGTTTTTGCATTACCATTATCCGCTTTCTTTGCTGTTTTCACAATAAAATAAGTTGAGAACTGATTTGTCTCAAAAGTCAGCGTACCATTTTCCGACACAGACGTTGTAAGTTTTGTGAGGTTTCCGTCATGCTCCCTTACAACCGCATATCCTGCCGCCGTGTCATAATCAACCACTTTTAGATTCATTTTCACAGGCTGGCCAAACTGCGTGACTGGATTCTCCCAGTTAGTTCCATTTCCCTTGCTGACAATCTGGTCTAAGGTCAGGTTTACTGCTTCTGCACTTACTGCATTTTCTACCTGTGCAAGTGCATTTGTTGTATTTGCATCCGAATCCTCCACGGTAAGACGCAGATTTCCACTTGGAGCCGCATTTGCTCCATTTTCAACAGACGCAGAAAATACTTTTGTTCCTGATGTATTAATTTCATCCTGTGTCTGTTTGAAGATTCCTTTAAAATGCACGTTGGTATCCGGCATTGTGAAAGTGAAGGTGGATACCTCCGCCTGCGGTGCCAACGTAACTCCTCCATTAAGTGTTACATCTGTCAACTGATAGCCATAATCCGGGGTTAATCTTACCGTAACTTGTTTTCCGGCTTCTACTGCAATATGTCCGCCTTTCTCGTCCCCCGGATTACTTGCAAACGGTATATTATATAAATCATCTACACCTTCTACCGCAACCACCTGCGCTTTTCCATGCTCTAAATAGGCATCTTCTCCATAGGTCTGTCTGTCATATGCCCATGTAATGGTCCTCACAGAATGATCGATCTGGATATGCTGTGTTCCCGCTGCATTTAACGCTATCGCTGTCTGCTCAGATTTTCCAGCATCTCCCGACTTCCCCGGAAACTGCAGACTGTATTTTGTTTCATCACAGGAAACGTAAAATTTTACAGATGTTATGTCAGCTTCAAACACATATTCTTTTGTACTGTTGGTATCTAAACCTGTCAATTGACTGAAACTGCTGCCACCATCCTTGCTTACATATATCTGTATATCTTTAGAAACCATGTCTGCAAAGCCGTTACAGGCATCCCCCTCCAATTGTAAGCGAATCCTGTTATCTGTTGACTGCCCCGGCTGTCCTTGCGAACCCTTTTTTTCTACGACCAGTGTAATAGAATCTGGGAATCCTCCTTCACCCTCCCGTTCTGCCAGTGAAGTTTCATTCTGATTTACCGTAAGATATGTTTGAAATCCATCGTTTGAATACACACGAATCTGCATCTTATCTGGATCAAAGTTCTCGAGTTTAAATTTTACACTCCCTAAATTCCCCTCTGATATAGAAACTTTAGAATCATTTAATTCTGCACCTTCCACCGTTAACGCAACATCTGTTCCCTCTACGCCATACGTGACAATGCTGCCATTCACAGTACCTGCAAAATTCAACTCAATCGATCTGCTGCCTTGTCCTCCTTCGCCCTCTGCCGACACATTCATCCCCGGCAGGACACCGAATAGCAGTACCAATGTCAGCAGGACACTGACTGCTTTCTTCCACGCCTTTCTCATCTGCTTTTCCTCCTATACTACTTTTTAGTGTAATTTTATTCTCCCATTTTTGGTCTCTTCTCTACACTTTTCCGCTTCCGCCACATACCGTACATTTCTTCGCTCCATGACAGAGAATACAATCATCCGTGATCACACCCTTGCCATGACAAATTAAACACGGCTTTCCATGTGAACCGCCACAGAGTTCGCAGACAATTTTTCCTGCGCCGCCACAATGTCTGCATGCAGAACCTTCCGGCTTTCTCCGTCGAAAAAGTTTCCACCGTTTCTGTCCCCATGACTGCTTCTGCAGCACGGCTTTCTTCAGAACTCTGTTCGGTCGCTGCGATCGTCTGATCACTCACTTCTTTTCCACAGGAAGTCACAGTAAACAACATCACCGCAAGACAAAAAAAGACTCCCAGATCACGCACCTTATGTCTCATTCAAGCCTCCTATCTCCATACCAGGAATATACTGAAAAAAGCTTAACATAAAATTGCACGATCCGGGAGTTTACATATGTCTCAATCGTCACGATCAGCCTTTTTTTCCGGTTTCCAAGTATAATAAAACTGGATCAGGCCAATCCTTGAATTTGTATCTGTTTTTTTGTTGAGCGATGAAATATATCGATATAACATTGCCCTCGAAATATAAAGCCTATTTGCGATCTCCTGCACCTCCTCATCCGATGCCAAAAGCATTTTCAACACCTCCTGCTCCCGTTCTGTCAGCGCATAGGTATCTGCAAATGCTGAAAAATAATCCTGCTCCTCTTCCTGTTTCCGCTCCTGATCAGGCAATTCAACATCCGTCTGTCCCATCACCGTGTAAATATAAATCGCAATGCTGATCAGCACAAATAACCCGATCGATGCGATCATGATCTTCGTACTGTCGCCGGACCGGATCAGTGCTACTGAAAAACTTCCAATGAGTATGGCGCAGAGATTGTTCACTGCTCTTCCCATGCCAGCCCAAAACTGCGGCACTCTCATATACCCCGCCAGCCGCACAAAACCGGTCGAGAAAAACACAACAAAGAAGCCTGCCGACAGATAAAACACGATCAGCCCAAGCAAAAAAGAGCCGCCGGAAACGATCACAAGTATACACACCGTGGAGAGCAGCGTCACACAGTACATGATGAGATTCCTATATCTGCCTTTTCCATAATCAAACAACACACCTGACACAAGTCCGCTGACCGCCAGGATCAGTCTTGGCCACTGTCCGATATCCATACTTCCACCTGCATGCCCTAATGTCACTACATTGTCTAATGCTGCAAAAATACAGGTCATAAGGGCGACTGTGAAAATGAGCATAACTGCCACTGCATACGGATGTCTGATGGGATCTGACTCATATAGGTTCCACTCCATCAGGCTTCCCGCCACCTTCCTTTTCTCCACCAGAAAAAGAAGTGCCCAGAATGCAACAGTCAAAATCACTGCTTCCACCGCTGCATTATGGATCAGATTATTTTCAAGAAACTGTAAAAAAAGTCCAGTTGCATACGATACCCCCACCGTTTCCGCCAGATGTTCTTCCATACCATAGCGGCACGCTACCCGGTAGTGTACCAGACTTCCGGCTATTCCAAGCAGCACATATAAAATCAGTCCTGCTGCAAGTGTGCTTCCATAACTCTGATGTACCTGGATTCCCCACAGACATACGGCTGCGAGAACTCCTGCACCAGCACTGCCCGCCTTCTTTGCTCTTTCCCGCATTTTACCATCCAGTACGCCAAACAGAAGAAAACCAACCGTGCTGCTTCCAAGCACATAACTCTGTGCCAGCACCACTCCGCCTGAATCCGTCTGAAATGCCATCATATTGTCAAATAAATATTCTGCTCCTAAAAACACATAATTAAATAATGCCAGAGCAGTCATAATCTCGATCCGCTCTCTCTTCCAGAAGGTATTCTTCATTTGTTAATTCTGCCTTTAATTTTTATAAAATTTCCGTATCATTCCGTGCCAGACCTCAGATAATGACTCCGCCGCCGGCAATGTAATCTCCATCATAAAGTACAACTGCCTGTCCCGGTGTCACTGCGCGTACCGGTTCTTCAAACACACAATGGATCTGATCTTCTCCGGTACGTGTCACTTTACACATACTTCCACTGTGGGAGTAGCGGATTTTTGCCTTTAACTTCACTTCGCCTTCAATGTCTGGGATCGACATGAAGTTCACATGATCCGCGTACAGTTCTGTCGTAAACACATCCTCATTCGAACCTAATACAACCTCATTTGTCTCCGGGCGGATCTCTGTCACAAACACCGGGTAACCAAGTGCAATTCCAAGACCTTTTCTCTGTCCTACCGTGTAATGTGTGATTCCTTTATGTCTGCCAAGTATTTTCCCATCTTTGGATACAAAATTTCCAGGTGGTGGTACAAGATTTCCACACTCTTTATCAATAAATCCTGCATAATCATCATCTGGAATAAAGCAAATCTCCATACTGTCCTTTTTGTGTGCAACCATCAGCCCGATTTCTTCTGCAATCTGGCGGATTTCGTCCTTATGGTAATCTCCGACCGGCATGAGTGTTCTCGATAACTGTGCCTGTGTCAGATTGTAAAGCGCATAAGTCTGGTCTTTTGCGGCTGTGACAGAATTTTTGATTGCATAGCGGCCATTTGGAAGCTGCTCAATTCTTGCGTAGTGTCCGGTTGCAATGTAATCTGCACCAATAGCAAGGCTCCGATCTAATAATGCCTCCCACTTCACATAGCGGTTACATGCGATACATGGATTCGGTGTTCTTCCCTTCAGATATTCTGCTGTAAAATAATCCATGACATTCTTTTTGAATTCCTGCTTAAAATTCATGACGTAATACGGAATCTCCAGACGGTCTGCCACTCTTCTGGCATCATCAACGGCGCTCAGCCCACAGCAGCCACCGTTTTTTTCCTGTGTAAATTCATCCTCATCCTGCCAGATCTGCATTGTGACACCGATCACATCATATCCCTGCTTCTTTAATAAATACGCTGCAACGGAAGAATCCACGCCTCCCGACATTCCTACTACTACTTTTTTTGCCATAGTTTACCTCTTTTCCCGCCATAAAAAAAATTATGAGAAACCCATTTTTATGAGCTTCTCATAACATATCATGTCTGTATTTATTTTGCAACCGTTTAGGTTGTGGTATTATAGATCTCACCTGTCGCATAATTGTATGTATACATGCCTGACTTATTGTAAGTATTGGCTTTCTCTGCCTCACTCTTCGCATAACTCTCGATCATACCTGCCTGAACCGAGGTCTGATAACCAAATCCGCCTGTCGTATGGAACAGGGATTTCACTGTGTTCATATCTGCTTTCTTAAATGCTGTCTCATCAATGGAAAGCTTATTGTCGGTTCCGATCGTGATTCCGACCTTGCTGAGCATGTTGGAATTTGCCTTTGTCAGATTGACCATGGACTTTGTACTTCTTAAGATGTTGTTGGTATTGGAATCCCCACCCTCTTTTAACATCTTGTTGTAGCTGTCCACAAAATCACTGACTGCCTTGTAAATCTTGTCTGTATCATACTCATAAGATACTTTTCCATCTTTATCTGTCGTCTGTTTCTTTGTAAACAGAGATTTATCTCCGTTTGTTCTCAGTGCCTCAGATGCTTTCTTCAAATCATCTGCAGCGCTCTCGATATTTGCAAGTGTCTTCGAAGAATCTTTGGAAGTCGATGTAGCAGCAGACACAGACGAAGATGATGAATCATCCGATGCCGCCTTTTTGTAATAAGCCTTCATCAGCTTTGTGTAACTTCCATTTTGGATTGTGGCATAGTCAGAATAACTAATACCAAGTAAATCTGATGTTCCAAACATTGCACTTGTTTTCGTACTTCCTGAATTCAAACTGGAAAACAGTACGCCGATGGAAGATGAATCATATCCTGAAATTGTTGCCATATTTCTCACTCCTTTGATCAGCAATCATCCATGTAAAACAATATCGTTGTGTAATTATGCATTCTCCCTCATAATTACCTTTCTCTTATCTTTACATCGTCATTTTAGCTTCATTTTATTAGTTTTTCAAGGTCATTTCTGTAGTTTTGCACAAAAATTTTTAATTATTCAACAATTGTTCATACTTTATTCACATATTACTGTTACAATAAACTCATAAATGAAACGGAAATAAGTTTTTAATACTTGATAAATTTTTTCATAATAGCCCAGGCGCCTTTGGTGTCTGGGCACTCCTCATTTCAGAGGTCTTTTCAGATGGCAGAATGCCATCTGTTTTTATATATTCTCAATCTGCCAGTCAATTGGTTCCACACCATTCGCCTGCAAAAATTCATTCGCCTTGCTGAAATGCCTGCATCCGAAAAATCCCCGGTACGCAGACAGTGGGCTTGGATGCGGTGCTGTCAAAATCAGATGCTTTGGATTGGTCAGCATCGGAATCTTGCTCTGTGCCGGTCTTCCCCACAGCATGTATACAATCGGTCTGTCCTGTGCATTCACAGCCTGGATGATTGCATCTGTAAACTGTTCCCAGCCATGTCCCTGATGGGAATTTGCCTGATGTGCACGCACAGTCAGTACTGTATTTAACAAAAGTACACCCTGGTCTGCCCATTTTTTCAGATATCCATTATTCGGGATATAACAGCCGAGATCATCATGCAGTTCCTTATAGATATTCTGTAAGGAAGGCGGTATTTCTTTCTGCTCCGGTAATACGGAAAAAGATAATCCGTGCGCCTGATTTACATTATGATATGGATCCTGCCCAAGCAAAAGCACTTTTACCTTGCTTAACGGCGTAAAATGCATCGCATTAAAAATATCGTCCGCCGGTGGATAAATCACCGTTTTACTGTATTCATCGCGGACAAACTGATATAACGCTTTATAATATGGCTTTTTGAATTCCCCCTGGATCTCATCCAGCCAGTCATTTGTGATCATTGACATTTTTGTTACCTTCTTAAAATTTCTCCTGCACTGCTGCATTTGTCCGGGACATCCAGTCTGCTGCCGGATGTCTCAGCGCCGCACCGGAACACCGCGGTCTGCAAGATAATCTTTCAAATCAGCTATTTCCAGCTCTTTATAATGGAACAGAGAAGCTGCTAACGCTGCGTCTGCTTTTCCTTCCGTCAGCGCATCATAAAAATGCTCTTTTGTTCCGGCTCCACCGGATGCGATTACCGGAATGGATACATTTTCAGCGATCATTCTGGTGAGTTCCAGATCATAACCGGCTTTTGTGCCATCACAGTCCATGCTGGTCAGCAAAATCTCACCCGCACCCAGTCTGTCTGCTTTCATCGCCCATTCAACAGCATCCATGCCAACATCGATACGACCGCCATTTTTATAAATATTCCAACCGGAACCATCTTCTCTTCGTCTTGCATCAATGGCTACAACCACACACTGACTTCCAAATTTATCTGCGGCCTCACTGATCAGATTCGGGTTATTGATGGCAGATGAGTTGATGGAGATCTTATCTGCTCCCTCGCGGAGCAACGCCTTAAAATCATCTACCGTGCGGATTCCTCCACCCACGGTAAACGGGATAAATACCTTTTCTGCGACCTTCCGCACCATATCGACCACAGTCTCCCGCGCATCAGACGTTGCTGTGATATCTAAGAAAACTAATTCATCTGCTCCTGCCTTATCATACGCTGCCGCAATCTCAACCGGATCACCTGCATCTCTTAAGTTAACAAAATTAACACCTTTTACCACGCGTCCCTGATTTACATCGAGACATGGAATGATTCTTTTTGTAAACATTGACGTCCTCCTACAATTGTGCAAAGTTAGAAAGTATCTGTAATCCTACTGTTCCACTTTTTTCCGGATGGAACTGGCATGCAAAAATATTATCTTTCTCCACAGACGCATGGATATGTGTGCTGTAATCGATGGTTGCTTTGACAATTGCCTCTTCTCTGGCTTTTAAATAATAGGAATGGACAAAATAAACAAACGGACTGCCTTCCAGATTTTGAAACAGTCTTCCATTGTTCTGCAGATTCAGCGAATTCCATCCAATATTTGGAATTTTCAGTCCTTCCTGTTCTGGGATTCGAAGGATTTCTCCATCCAACAGATGTAACCCTTCCACTCCCTCAGACTCTTCACTTCCTTCAAACAAAAGCTGTAATCCCAGACAGATTCCCAAAAATGGTTTCTGTTCTGCCGCCACTTCATGAATGACCTTATCAAGTTCAAACTTCTTCAACTGACTCATGGCATCTCCGAAAGATCCAACACCCGGAAGGATCACTTTGTCTGCCTTTTTGATCTCATGAAAAGCTCTTGTGATCACGCACTCCTGCCCAAGAAACTGTAACGCCTTTTCTACGCTTTTTAAATTTCCTGCATCATAGTCAATGATCGCTATCATTCTGTCACCTCTGATAAGCCTGCCTTCTCTAATACTTTATAAATTTCTCTGGAATAAGTCTCTTTATTGGACAGTGCATACATGGTTCTTGCATCCTCTGCTGTCAATCCAAAATCCTGCTGTAATGCTGTCTCTGCTGCACTTTCAATCTTATCAAACTCGCCCCTGCATCCATAAGTCTCTGCATCCTGCAGATACCTGTCATATCGCTGCACCGTGCGGATCAGAGAATCCAGAGCCATATCGTAAACCTCTGCATCCATCATGCTCTCGTAAGCTTCATACTCTGCTGAAACCATAGCTGTAATACGATATTTCTCATAGGTATCCGTGTCTTTTTCCTTTACTTTCTCCCCTGCCACAGCCTGAAAAGCATCTGAATATCTTCCTTCTGCAAATGCCTGGTCGGCATCTGCAAAACTGTTTGAATATCCGAGTAAATGTGTGCCTGCCAGAACAAGTACCAGAATGGATGCTGCCATCACAAAAACGAGGATCACCGGCACTTTTGGCAGCGGCGGTGTGTTATCCGGTTCTGCCGGTGGCTTTGGTTTCTTCTCTTTCTTTGGTTTTACTTTTTTCTCTTTCGGTTGCTTTGGTGCTTTTTCTTTCTTCTTTTTCTCTTTTTTCTTTTTTTCTTTCCCGCCCTGCTTATCACCGTCCGAAGAACCTTCTAACTCTTTTAAGATGTCCATATCATCCATAGACATCTCAGTAACTGCAGGTTCAGCCTGCATTCCGGAAATTTCTTCCTCATCTGGTTCATCATCACCGAACAGTAATTTAGACAGCTTTGCCAGAAATCCCTGTTTCTTCGGCTTCTTTTCTTCTTTTACCTCGTCATCCGGCTTCACTTCTGCTTTTGCATTGTCTGCCTCCGGTATTTCGGAATCTTCGCCTGTTCCACTCAGAATTTTCATTAATTCATCATCTTCATCCGATACCGCTTTTTCGTTTTCTGTTTCCGGATCATCCAGTCCAAAATCATCAATTCCGATATCATCGATTGCCAGATCATCAATTCCATCCTCACTGGCATCCTCATCATTTTTTACTTCGGCAGTATCCTCTTTCTGCCCTGCTGTTTTCTCCACTGCTGATGTTTCCATCTCTGCTGTATCATTTGCTGCTTCCTGATTCACGCTCTCCATGATCTGGTCAATATCATCAAGCATCGGCTGTGTTGCTTTTGTCACACCCTGTGAACTTTCGTCCCTGTCTAATTCCTGCTCGAACTGTTTTAAAAATTCATCGGAATCATTATCTTTCCGGAGTTCCTGTTCAAACTGATCCATAAACAGATCATTGGAATCCGGAATATCAATTGTCTCTCTTGTACTCTTCTGTGGCATTTGTTCTTTACTCTCAATTTCTTTTGGATTTACAGGATCACTGTCATTCAAATCAGATCTGCCATCGACGGCATTTAATAACTGATCCAGGTAATTTTCTGATTCATTCATGGTAATATTCTCCTGCTATTGGTTTCTTTGTAACTATCATATATTTATTTTTCGATTATAGTAAATCAGGGATGTGAAAAAACTCACACCCCTTTTTCTGACTTAATCTACGCTCTTATCGATCAGATTGTCAATTGCCTCTACCAGCATACCGATCTCCGGCTTTGTCAACTGGGCATCTGCTCCTAACTGTTCTCCCTTTTTGCGCATCTCCTCATTCACAAGAGATGAAAAAATAATAAGTGGTATCTTCTTGATCTCATCATCTGATTTGCAGAGTTTTGTCAATCTGTGTCCATCCATGAGAGGCATCTCAATATCTGTGATGATACAGTGTACGTCCTGACGGACTGTTCCTTTCTTCTTGAACTCAGTCAGCTTATCCCACGCCTCCTGTCCGTTCATTGTCATGATCAGATTCGTGTATCCTGATTTTTTCAGACACTCTGAGATCATTTTTCCAAGCAGTGGGGAATCCTCTGCAATGAGGATTGGAGAATCGCTTCTGTCTCTGGCTGTTCTCTCCTCCACATCTGATACTTTCAGTCCGGTTTCCGGGCTGATGTCCGTAACTATCTTTTCAAAATCAAGGATCACCACTAATTTTCCTTCCAGCTTGATAACCCCTGTTGCAGCACTCTTATCTTCCGTGTTGATCGTAGAATCCGGTTTAATGATGTCCTCCCATGATACTCTGTGGATACCGATCACTTCATCTACATGGAATGCAATGTTTAATTTATTAAAGTTTGTGATAATGAATAAGCCCTTTTTCTCGGATGGTTCCATTCCCAGACACTTTTTCAGGTCAATAACCGTCATCATCGTATCACGCGGCATAAAAATTCCTTCCACACAAGGATGTGCATTTGGAACCGGTGTTACCTGCTGATAGGTAAGGATCTCTCTGATCTTTGCCACGTTGATTCCATAATAATTGTCACCTAACGTAAATTCAAGAACTTCTAATTCATTTGTACCTGACTCTAAAAGAATATTTGTATCCATTGTGTCTTCCTCCCACGTATATGTTCTCTTGTTTTTAATTTGATTTAATATATGAACCTCAGTCCGCAGTGCACGCCAGAAAAATCAGAGATTTTCCTGGCTGTCGGGCATTCGCCCTATCATAGACAGGAAAAATATTTCCTTGCCTGCAAGCAGTCAGAAAATATTTTCTCTGTCTATGG
>OFMT01002363.1_pt1 | contig 11375 bp, 5 predicted proteins | sample 1541891 | NCBI WGS metagenome assembly OFMT01 (sample SAMN04209230, study PRJEB22552) | human gut metagenome | biome: gut; material: feces | host: Homo sapiens | place: USA: Oklahoma | reverse complement strand
CTGGCGGAACTGACGGACCTGGCCCAGCGGGGCGATCTGACCGTGGTGCTGGCTCACATGGAGCGGTATCTGGCCCAGCAGCCCCGGACGCTGTGGCCCCGGCTGCGGCAGTTGGGCGTGCTGTTCCAGTGCAACGCGCCCTTCTTTCTGGATTGGCGCACCCGCCGCCGGGCTATTGGAATGCTGCGGGAGGGTGAGATCCATCTTCTGGGCTCCGACTGCCACGGATCGTCGTACCGACCGCCCCGGATGGGCGAGGCCGCGGAGCGCATCCGCCGCCGCGCCGGGGCTACCGCGCTGGCCCGGCTGGAGAATAACGCTCGGGTGCTCATTCGCAAAAAGTGACAAAGAAGCATATATGCAAGGCCGCCCATCTCCGGAAAACGGAGGGGGCGGCCTTGTGAGCGTGTCGGAAAGTCCAATTAAATGCACAGGGGGGAGATTTCTGAACGAAATCTCCCCCCTGTTGCAGCTGCGCTTAGATGCTTAAAAATGATCGGTCAGGCAGCCTGTACCGGATCGCATCATGCCGATCGCTTACCCGTTTTCACGCTCCACATAGGCAAAGCCATGGGCAGCGACCCAGTTTTTGGCGTAGCTGTCCTTGGCCACGCTGAAGGTAATGCCGGAGAGGCCGGTAAAGGCCAGCTCGTCGATGTAGCGAGTGCTGTCCGGCAGGGACACATAGCGCAGGCCACGGCAATACTTGAAGGCGTTGCCGCTGACGGCGGTCAGTCCCTCGGGAAGGGTGATGGATTTCAGGCTGGTGCAGCTCTTGAACGCAGAGCCGCCCAGCATCTGCAGCTGGCTGTTTTCGGCAAAGTTCACCGTCTCCAGGTTCGTGCAGCCGCAGAATGCGTTGGTGGTCAGCTTGGTGACGCCTGCACCCACGTTGACGGTGGTGATGAGGGCGCGGTTGGCGTGCCAGGGAATGTTGGCCTCGCCATAGTACGTGGCCATGGAGCCGGTGCCCTCCAGAGTAAGGACGCCGTCGCTGGTCAGGCTCCAGGTCAGGTTCTCCCCGCATACGCCGGAGGCCACCACGGCCGGCTCACGCTCCGTGTAGGCGATGCCGCGGGACGCAGCCCAATCCTTGGCATAGCTGCCGTATCCCACGCTCAGCACCAGGGCGGTGTCCCGGGTGAAGGCATTGGGCATAATGGCGTTGACGCCGTCCGGCAGATAGAGCTCCCTCAGCGACGTGCAGTCCGTGAAGGCATCGTAACCGATATAGGTCACGGTCTCCGGCAGCCGAAGCGTCCGGAGGCTGGAGCAGCGGGCAAAGGCGTTCTGGTCGATCCGGGTGATCCGGCTGCCCTCGGCGAAGGTGACCTCCGTCAGGTTCCGGCTGGAATAGGCGAACCAGCGGTCCAGATTCGTGATGCCGCTGTCCACATACAGCCTCCTGACATAGTTGCGGTAGCTGTACCATGGGCTGTTCCAAACCCGGGACAGGGGATAGTTTTCGCCGGTGCCCATGAACTTGAACAGACCGTCTCCATAGAGGATGAAGTCCACATTCGTACCGGAACGGCCGGCTGCCCGCACGTCGGCGGTGGTGCTGCGGGTAAAGAAGCCGCCCTCAAACAGGCAGGTCTCGCCGCAGATATTGTACGCACCGTCGTAGGCATAGCCCTGATCGTCGGCAAAGTAGAAGCGATCCTCATAGTGCATATGGCCGGTCAGAGGCACACCGGCCACCAGATACATCAGACGGCGGCTCTCCTGCTCGCGGACAAAGCCGGAGAACTTCTCGTCCACCGCGTTCTCCGTGTGGCCGCAGACGTCGCAGAAAAGCTCCTTGGTGTCCAGGTCAAACAGGTAGGTGTGCTCATCGTTCTTGCAGACCGGCACCGCGCGCCTGGTGTACTGGTCCAGAACGGTTTTGGTGCCGTCGGTGGCCACGTTATAAGCGGTAACGGTGGCCTGGAAGCGGTCGGCGGTAACGTCCACATAGACGCTGTCGAAGTTCAGCGTGGCCACGTCAAAGTGGAAGTCCGGATTGTTCACGATGGAGTAGGACTTGCCGCCGGTGGAGCCGCAGATGTAGTACACCGTGCCGTTTTCGTCCACCTGACCGCCGGTCATGGGGGCGGTGCGGGCATAGCTGTGGTCATTGCCGGAGAAATAGAAGTCGATCCCCGCCGCGTCGCAGGCTGCGGGCAGATACTGCACGTAAGTCTCACCGCCGCCGGTGGGGTTGGTGTAGTAAGCGGGCACATGGGTCACCAGCACCTTCCAGGTGCAGGTGCTCTTGGCCGCGTCCTCCACCAGCCACTGGGTAAACTGCTGGATGGTATCCTTATCGGAGGTGTGGTTCAGCACGGCGATGTACACGTCGCCCCGCTCCACGGAGTACCAGGCGGCGGGAACGCCGAACACGCTCCTGGCAGCGATGGCGCCGCTGCCGCTGTCGTCGGCCTCGTGGTTGCCGACGACGTGGATCATATCCGTATCGCGGATGCCGTCCAGGGTGAACAGGGACAGGGCATCCTGCCACTGGTTGTAGTAGCGGACGTTATCCACTGCGTCGCCCAGCTGGACGCCGAAGTGATACTGCCCGGCCAGGCAGCCGGCGATGCGGCCCATGCCCTCCAGAGCGGCCTCCTCCTGGATATCCGCCAGCAGGAAGAACCGGGTCTGCTTCTCGGCGGCAGGCACCGTGAAGCTGCGCACGTCGGACCAGACGGAGCCGTCGCCCACCCGGTAATAGTAGGTGCTTCCGGCGGTAAGGCCCGTCAGAGACACGCCGTTGACGCGGTTGATCTGCTTGCTGGAGGAGTAGGAGATCAGGCGGCTGGTACCCTCCACCTCCACAGCGCCGGTCATGTCGGCGTTGGCGGAAAGCCGGGCCACAGCCCGATCACCGCTGTGGACGGGGTTGCTCATCCAGGTGATGGTCTTGCCGTCAGCGGACGGAGCCAGGTTGTAGATGACGTTATAGGGAGCGCCGGTTTCGTCGCCCACGGCGTCATAGCTGAACAGGGTGATCTGATAGGAGCAGTTGCCCTCCGCGTCGGCGGCCCGCAGGTTCACGCTGCCCTGGCTGGCCGTCAGGCTGGAGATGTCGATCCGACCGTTCTCGTCAGTATCGCCCAGCAGCACGTCGTTGGCGTACACATGGACACCGGCGGCAGCCTTGCCGTCCCGGATAACGGTGACGGCGGCGGAGGCGGTGCTGCCCACCACGGCAGTGTCCACCTGGATGCGGTACATGGCCTCAATGGGCCGGTTCGTCACGGGGGTGGTGAAGCCGGTGGCGTACTGGTTCAGGTCGCTGATGTCCAGGCCCTCCGTCTGCTTACAGCCGTAAGATCCCTTGGTGACCTGCACGTTGACGCTGCTGCCCTCGGTGACGGAGGTGGGGATGCTGACGGAGATCACGGCCAGAGCACCGGCGGTGTATACCGCATGGTCGATGGCCGTGATGCTCACGGACACAACGCCCTTGGCGGCGTCATAGTCATACGTACCGGTAACGCCCTCCGGGAAGGTGACGCCGGTGACGGGATAGCTGCGGGAAACGGAGACGTTGGCGCTGAGGGAGGTGATGGACGCCGGGTCGGTGGCGGTCAGCGCCAGCTGCCAGGTCTTGCCCACAGTGGGCTCACCCCGCAGGTCCAGAGACACACCGGGCACGTCCGTCTCCTCCGCGGCCACGGTGAAATACCGGGTCTCGCGGGTGACGTTGCCGTAGCCGTCCTTCAGGTAGAAGGTGATGGAGTGCAGACCGCTGCCGAAGTGCATCAGGCCGGAGGTGCTGCCCAGGTTGTCCCGGTCATACCTTCCCCGGTAGGTGCCGTCGAAGTAGAAGTAGGCAGACTCCACGCCGGTGGCGTAGGGATCCGTCTCCTCGCTGTCGTCGTAGGTAACGAAGAAGCGAAGATTGCCGGAGCTGAGGGTCGCGCCGTTTTCCAGCTCGGTCTTGGTGCCGTCGTCGTTGACCAGCTGGATGGAGTTCACCACGGGAGCGGTGACATCCTGGTTGTTGGCGCCGTACACCACGCACAGGTTATCCAGCAGGATATAGCCCTTCAGGTCGCTCTTGTCCAGCTTCGTGCCGTCGGTGGTATACCAGCCGATGCCGCCGGTGGTGACCATGGCCCGGAACAGCATGCCGCTGTTGACCCGGATCAGCGCACCGGCATACTGGGTCAGATCAGCCTCCAGATACTGCCAGCCGGACTTCAGTCCCTCGCCGGAGGCGCCGCTGCCGCTGCTGAAGTTGATATAGGCGTTGGTCCAGCTCTGGCCGCCGTTGGTGCTGGTGGCGATCTGGGCACGGAGCCAGGGGACAGGAACGCCCTCGGGAATGTAGACCCATACGCCCAGAGCGGTGGGGGTGCCGTCGATGGCCAGGTTGTCGCCCAGGCCCAGGCACGCGCCGTCCGTACCGGTCAGGCCTGTCCAGTCGTACTCCAGCTTGATGGCGTTGTGGCCGAAGCGGACGATATCGGCGTATGCCTCGTCGGTATCGGATACTACAGAGCCCTTCACCACGCCGCCGCGGCCCGCGTAGTGATAAGTGGCCACGGCGTTGGCCGCCATGCCGGAAAAGCTCTCCACGGTGGTGCCGATGGTAGAATAGTCCCAGGGGTCCTCGTCGCCGCCGTCCAGGATCATGGTGGGCTCCATGCCGATGTTCACGGTGATGGAGGCCGTCAGGTCATCGCGCACAGCGGTGACGGTGGGGCTGCCGGAATACTTCACGTTGCCGGTAACGGTGAACAGGTTGCCGGTGAAGCTGCCGGCGTCCGGATCGGAAACGGTCCACTGGATGTCACTGTCCTGCAGGTGGACCGTCTCCGTCTGGTAAGTAGCCTTGAAGCCCAGATCGCTGACGTCCTTATAGTTCAGGTTCACCTCGTCAGAGGCAAAGGCCAGCCGGTCGGGGTTCTGCACATGCAGCACGGCGGAGCCCACCGTCTGGCCGCCGCTGACCAGGCTCACCGTCACGTCGCCGGTCTTGCCGGAGGAAACAAAGGTGGCGGAGGCGCTGCTGCCGTTTACGGCGGCGGCGGTCACCGTGCCCATGGTCTCATCGCTGACGGTGAAGCTCACGTCCTCCGGCAGAGCCTTGGCGGGAGCACCGGAGAAGTCCATGGCGTCCGCCGTCAGGGTGACGGAGGAGCCGGGGGTATAGTACTCATCGCTGGGGGTAACGGCAGCGTGGTCAAACTCACCGGAAGCCGCCACGGTGGATACCACCAGAATGGTGCCGGAAATACCGCGCTCGCTGCCGCCGGCAGGGGTGTTGCGCATGGTGACGTCCTGCTCACCCTCCCGCTGGGAGATGTAGGTGGAGGAGCCGCCCTCGTCCAGCTGGATGGCCGCCACGCAGCCCAGGGCCACCATCATCTGGGCCTCCTCGGCCGCGGTATAGCCCACGGAGCGGGGAGCCATGGTGCCGTCGGCCTGGAACAGCACCACGGTGCCGTCGGCCTTGATGCCCACGCAGCTGCGGGGATAGTAGCCGCTGTTGCCGGATTCGGTGACCACCACCTTGCCGTCCCAGACCATGGCCACCAGTGCGTCCACGGCCTCCAGGATCTTCACGGTCTTGCCCTGCTTGGCGCTCTGATCCGCCTCGGCCTGGGCCAGGGTGGTGCCCTCCCGGAACACGTTCACCGAGCCGTCGTCAAAGGCGGCGATAAACGCGCGGCTGGAATTGTCGTGGTGGACAACGCCGTTCATCACCAGATAGCCGGAGGGCTCGCCGGTGTTGATGTTGAACCAGGAGGCGTTGACGCCGCCCACTACGTTCAGACCCGTCTCTTTTTCATAGACATGGGCCTGGTCCGTGGTGGTTTTCAGGGTCCAGCCCTGTTCCTTGGGGTTGCGGTTGCCGTAGCCGGCCACGATCTTGGCGCGGCCGCCTGCGGTGTTCACCTCCATGACGTTGGCAACCGTCTGAGAGTTGCCTGCGGCATTGTTGGTGATGATGACCTTTTCGGAAATATCCGGGGCAATCGCGTAATTCTTCAGCGATGTCACGGAATAATCCGTTCCCTCGATGGAGCTGCCCTTTGTCAGCTCAGAGGATCCCGCAGCCTTCGAGTCCGCGGCCAGTGCATAGGCAGGCAGCATACCTGCCAGCATGCACAGGCACAGCAGCACCGAAAGCACACGGTGAAGCTGCCGGGGTTTTGACATAGTGGATCTCCTCTCTCTTGTAAATTTATAATATCCGGCGGTCTTGTCCGGCTATTATCTCAGCTCTGGGGCCCGTAAAACGCCCGGTACCACCGGGCAAAGCGCCGCAGGCCCTCACGCAGCGGCGTTGCCGGCCGAAAACCGAAATCCCGCTCCAGCGGTGAAGTGTCGGCATAGGTAGCCAGCACGTCCCCCGGCTGCATGGGCAAAAGCTCCGTGTGGGCAGCAAGATCATGGTCCTGCGGCAGCAGCTCCTCCCGGATCAGCTCCTGCTGGAGCGTCCGGACAAAATCCAGCAGCTTCACAGGCTGGCTGTTTCCGATGTTATAGACCCGGTGAGGGGCAGACGCGCCCTCCGGGGCGGAAGCAGCCGCCGGAGCACAGGTCATGACCCGCAGGATCCCCTCCACGATGTCGTCTACATAGGTGAAATCCCGCATGCAGCTGCCGTAGTTATACAGAGGGATGCGCTCCCCCCGGCGCAGGCAGTCGGTGAACTTGAAGTATGCCATGTCCGGACGGCCGGCCGGACCGTATACCGTGAAGAAGCGCAGACCGGTGGCCGGGATCCGGTACAGCCCGGCATAGGCACAGGCCAGCAGCTCATCGGACTTCTTGGTGGCCGCGTACAGGCTGACCGGAGAATCGGTCTTGTCCTCCGTGCTGTAGGGCAGCTTGGTGTTGCTGCCGTATACGGAGGAGGACGAGGCGTAAACCAGGTGCTCCACCCCGGGACCGCCGCCGTCAAGGGAGTGGCGGCAGGCCTCCAGTATCCGGAAAAAGCCGACCAGGTTGCTCTCAATATAGGCGTCCGGGTGGTCGATGGAATACCGCACGCCGGCCTGAGCCGCCAGGTTTACCACCACGGCAGGGCCGTAGTCGGCAAAGGTCCGGCGCACCAGGTGCTCATCGGCTATGGAGCCGTGAATGAAGGCAAACCGGCTTCCCTGGGCAGCATACCGGTCTGCCGTGTGCCGGAGCTGCTCCAGCCGCCAATGCTTCAGCCGAGGGTCATAATAGTCGTTCAGCTCATCCAGAACCACCACCCGTACCGGATGGATCCGCTCCAGCAGCAGCTGGGACAGCCGGGCGCCGATAAAGCCCGCCCCGCCGGTAACCAGGATCGTTTTCCCTTCCAGGGACACGTTTTGCGCTTTCATGTCAGTCCCTCCCGAAAATATCCCGGGTGTATACTTTATCCTGTACGTCAGACAGCCCATCATCCAACCGGTTGGCGACAATCAGGGATGAGAGGGACTTGAACTGCGCCAGGTCATCCGTCCGGCGGCAGCCGTCTACCGTCTGGCCCGGAGTCAGGGCCGGCTCATACAGCAGCATCGGGACACCCGCCTGGCGCAGCTGCTCCATCACGTCGAAGATCGCGCTGCACCGGAAGTTGTCGGATCCGGACTTCATGGTCAGACGATAGATCCCCACCACCGGTTGGCTGTTCTCCTGGGAGGCCAGCGTCTCCACCCGACGGCAGATCTGCCGGGCGATGAAGCTTTTACGGCAGCCGTTGGAGGACACGGCGGCCCCGATCAGCGTCTGGGGCGTCTCCCGGCAGCTGGCCAGCAGCTGGCGGGTATCCTTTGGCAGACAGTAGCCGCCGTAGCCGAAGGAGGGGTTGTTGTAATACTGGCCGATCCGGGGATCCTGGCAGATCCCGTGGATGATGGAGCCCGTATCCAGCCCGCGCAGCTCGGCGAAGGTGTCCAGTTCGTTGAAAAAGCCGATGCGCAGAGCCAGATAGGTGTTGGCAAACAGCTTGATGGTCTCGGCCTCGCCGCAGCCAGTCACCAGCAGCTCCACGTTCTTTTTCTCTGCCCCCTCCTGCAGAAGCCGGGCGAAAGCGTGCGCCTGCTCCGTCAGCGCAGGGTCGGCAAGGTCCGTTCCCACGATGATGCGGCTGGGATAGAGGTTATCGTACAGAGCCTTCCCCTCCCGGAGGAATTCCGGACTGACCAGAATATGGCCGGCCGGATATTTGGACTGCATGGACTGGGTGAAGCCCACGGGAACCGTGCTCTTAATGACCATGACGGCCTCCGGCGCATAGCGCAGCACTTGGCGGATCACCGATTCCACCATGGCGGTGTCGAATGCATTTTCCCGCGGATTGAAATCGGTGGGCACGGCGATGACCACATATTCAGCCCCGGAATAGCCATCCTCCGGGTCCAGAGTGGCCCGAAGCCGCAGATGCGGCTTATTCAGATACGCATCCAGATAGCTATCCTGGATGGGAGAAATGCCCCGGTTGAGCATGTCCACCTTCTCCGCCGCCACATCCACCACGCATACGGAGTTATGCTGAGCCAGCAGCACTGCCTGAGACAGCCCCACATAGCCCATTCCGGCAATTGCAATTTTCATGTATGAGCATTCCTTTCTATGTTCGCCGCAGCGTGTGCGCCAGCTGCCGCAGGTCCCTGCGTTTGCCCAGCAGATAGCCGCCCAAGGCGGCCCCATACACCCCCAGGCCCCACCAGTACGGGAGCAGGCAGGTGCTGATCAGAAACACGGCCGTCAGAGCAAATTCGATGACGAATTCCCGGCGCAGGTCCACATGGATGATGCGCATGACCGCAGCCTCCGAAAGCATGGACCGCAGCATCACAGACAGCAGCACCAGCAGCAAAACAGCGGTAAGACTATTCAGCACCCATGCCCCCAGAGCAAACAGCGCCAGCCCCGCCGCAACGCAGGAGGCGTTGATGCGCAGCATGGTCCGCTCCTGCTGATAGGCCTTCAGGTAATTGTTGGTCAGCAGACTGACCTTGGACGTGTAGATAATCAGCGGCAGCAGCATGCCCAGATACGACACACTGGCTTCGTATTTCGGCAGCCAGAGGCGCAGCAGCACACAGCCGGGATAATACAGCAGCATAGCCGCAAACAGCAGCGGGGAAATCCCCTGTCGGATCCGGCAATACATGCCCGGGAGCTTGTCCGGCTCCATCCGCTTGATGGAGGGAAAGAGCACCACGCTGATGGCCGTTACAAATTGCAGGAAAAAGCTGGTCAGGCTGAAGGCCAGGGAGACCTTGCCGAAAACCAGCAGGCCCCATCGCCACTGGATCACCATTTTCCCGGAGCCCACCAGAAAATTGGCCGCGTAGGACGACAGCATCAGCCATACGCCGGCAGAGAGTGTTGTCCGCAGCTCCGGCAGCAGCCGCGCCCTGGGCACCATGGAGCCGACCAGCAGACGGCGGCTGTATCGCAGGCCGAAAAACAGGATAACGGCCACATCCGCCGCCAGATAGACCAGGCAGAACCAGATATAGGAGCTCTGCCCCGCCGCCAGGCAGCCCAGCACCAGCAGACAGTAGATCACCCGGTAAACGGCAATATAGGCCACATAGTGGGTGATGCGGTTGGTGATCTGAAACGTGAAGGAAATGTAGTTGAAGGTGATCTCAATGCATACGGTGCAGGCCAGCAGGATGCATAGCACACGGTTATCTCCCCGGAGCAGGAGGCAGCCTATGGCCAGAAGCACCGCCGACAGCAGCAGATCCAGCTCCATGATCACCCGGTACTGGGAGCGCACCATGTCCTTGTCCAGCTCGTCATAGTCAAACCGGGCGTACCGCAGGACGATACCGTCCATCAGGCCAAAGTGGAGAACGCCCAGATATTGGGAGTACAGCAGATAGCTCTGCCAAAGGGAGTAGTCGCTCTCCGGAATGAACTTCGGCACGATCAGGTTCAGCACGAACCCCACCAGCACCGAGACGGCCTGCGCCAGCACGGAGAGCATCATATTTTTCGCAATTTTCTTCCCGGAAAGTCTTTCCATATGCATCAAAGCTCTTGGGACGGCAGCGTCCCGTGAAGGTACAGCGACTCCAGCCGTCTTGCCTGGCGGCGGATGTCGTAGCCCCCGGCGCAGACGGCGTCGCGGCCATCCCGCCGCCCGACGGACAGCGCCTGCTCCATGACGCCGCACCAGGCGGCGGGAGCTGTATAGGATTCCTCCGGCAGGAAGCGGAGCTGATCGGTCAGTTTTACCTCCCTGGGCACTTTATGCGAACAGACACAGGGCAGGCCACTGGCCTGGGCCTCCACGGCAACGATGCCCAGCCCCTCCCAGCGGGAGGGCAGCAGAAACAGGTCCATGGCGCTCAGAAGCTGCGGCACGTCCGTGCGCATGCCCAGAAAGCGCAGACTGTCCCCCAGGCCCAGCCGGTCAGCCTGGTGCTCTATCTCCGGGCGAAGCGGCCCGTCTCCGGCCAGCAAAAGCACGGAATCCGGCCTGCGCCGGTGAAATTCCGCGAAAATATCCAGCAGAAGCCGGTGGTTTTTCTGCTCCGTGAACCGGCCCACATGGCCGATGACTGCGGCCTCCTGCGGAATGGACAACTCCCGGCGCAGGCGGAGACGGTCCTCCGGCGAAAAGGCAAAGGCCTCCGTATCAATGGCGTTGCGCAGGATGACCACCCGTCCGGAGTCCACGGCATCCTGTCCATAGAGCCACGCACCGGCCAATTCGCCGCAGGCAGCCAGCACCGTGGCGTCGCGGATGACCAGGGGGCTTTCGATCCTCCGCCGCAGCCGCTTCAGCGCGCTCTCCGGCGGATAGGCCTGGTGGCTGTGGATGATCCGCACCGGGACGCCGCAGCGCCTGGCCATGGCCATGGCCGCAGCGCCATGATAATCCTGGTGGCAGTGCACCACGTCGTAGTGTCCGTCGGTCAGAATGCGCCGCAGGGCGCGGAGATTTCCCACCGGGTCCTCAGACCGCGGCGGGATATGGTGGATCTCTGCGCCCAGTGCTTCGAACCAGGGCTCCAGGCCTCCGCGCTCCGTGCCGCAGACCACAAAATCCGTCTGGAAGGCCAGCGGCGCCAGCTGGGCATAGTAATTTTTCAGCATGACCTGGACGCCGCCGCCCGTTTGCAGGGAGGACAGCACCTGTAGTACCCGAGGCATGTCGTTCACTCCGTTTTCTTACGAGACTGTAAAAGGATATCCGGCAGGACCGGAAGAATGTACAGCATAAAAATACTCTCATCCGCCGCCCGGAAGGCGATATTCAGCAGCAGAAGGAGCGCCCATCCTGCCGTAATGACGGCTGCTGCGGCCCGGAGTCCGATCCTGGCCCATTGCTCCCTGAGCATCCGGTAATACTTCGCCAGGAATACGCCGTAAAAAGCCAGGGCAGCCAGCCCATAGCGGGCCATATCGTCCAGAATGGCCGAATGATAGCCGATCCC
>OFMT01002362.1_pt1 | contig 11383 bp, 8 predicted proteins | sample 1541891 | NCBI WGS metagenome assembly OFMT01 (sample SAMN04209230, study PRJEB22552) | human gut metagenome | biome: gut; material: feces | host: Homo sapiens | place: USA: Oklahoma | reverse complement strand
GGTTTCCGCCGCTGAACATAACACATTTGGAATCAAACCAATACCAGGCATTTCCTGCCTGATACCAGCCGGTCGTCAGTGCCCCATCCTCATTTGCATGATACCACTGATCTGTCTCTTCCTCATAAGGCGACTGGTTCAGCAAGGTGGGTTTCGGAAAATAACGGAAGATTGCTTTTCCAAGTATCTGATCCTGACGTACGAAACAATATTCATTCTCTACTGCTTCCTCAATACTGTCCGCCACACCATAATCAACTGCTTCCGTTGCCCAGTACCTGCCGTCTGCCGAATTATTCCGGTTATCTCCCATCACAAAATAACAATCCTCCGGGATTTCATAGGTCATCCCGTCATTCATGGCAACCCAGTTTTCCTTCAGATAAGGCTCAGCAAGCGGCGTTTCGCTATGATCAATGTAGACCTTTGCATCTCGGATTTCCAAAGTTTCTCCCGGAAGTCCGATCACACGCTAGATAAATATTTCCGACTCATCCACCGGATAATTAAAAATAATAATATCTCCGCGTTTAGGTCCTTCCTTCTGGTAAGAAAGGCGGAAACCGATCAGACGGTCTCCCGGCTGGATCGTATTTTCCATCGAACCAGTCGGCACATTTGCATTGACAATAATATAATGATTTAAAAACAGTGCGATCACAAACGCTACTGCCAGCGTCCAGATCCAGGAAAAAATTTCCTTTTTGGTCTCTTTCTTCATGTTAATTACCACATTCTACACTGATTTGGTTAAAGATCTTCATGATTTCTTCCGTATCTACATTCTTCTTTTCTTCGCCGATCTTGTCTAAAATGACCTTGCCTTCATGCATCATCAGAAGACGGCTTCCGTATTCTACCGCATAACGAAGATTATGGGTGACCATGATCGTTGTGACTTTCTTTTCCCGTACCACCTGATCAGTCAGCTGCATGATAATCTCTGCTGTTTTCGGATCAAGTGCTGCTGTATGCTCATCCAGGATCAGAAAATCAATCGGTGTCATTGTTGCCATTAAAAGTGCCACTGCCTGACGCTGACCGCCGGAAAGCGCACCTACCGGTGTGTGCATCTTATCTTCAAGTCCGAGATTTAAGTGTGCAAGCATTTCACGGTAATAATCGATATGTGCTTTATTGACACCTCTTGTTAAATTGAACGGTTTTCCCTTATTTTCCGCAATCGACATATTTTCCAGAATGGTCATCTGTGGACACGTTCCTTTGGAAGGATCCTGAAATACACGGCCGATCTGTCGGCTTCTGACAAAATCCTTTTTGCCGGCATAATCTTTACCATCTATTAAGATCTGTCCGTGGTCAATATCAATACTGCCACAGATAATATTCAGCATGGAAGTCTTACCGGAACCGTTACTGCCGACAACAGAAACAAACTCTCCGTCCTTCACTGTCAGATTGAAGTCATCAAAAAGGCAGATCTCATTGACAGAACCCGGATTAAAAAATTTATGGATATGCTGCAGCTCTAACATGTACTCTTCACCTTCTTCTTTCTCTCTGTTCCCACAACAAGGATCAATAAGAACAGGATCGCTGTGATCAGTTTCAGATCTGTAGACTGCATACCCATACGGATCGCAACCGCAACGCAGGCTTTATAGATCAATGAGCCAATGACAACACTGGATGTCACACGCAGGAAAGTTACCTTTTTAAAGACGGTTGTTCCGATGATAACAGAAGCAAGACCGATCACGACCGTACCTGTTCCCATTGTCACATCAAAGTAGCGCTGCTGCTGTGCAAACATACAGCCGCTGAGTGCTGCAAAGCCGTCGCCAAGCGCCAGACCCAGTATCTTGATCCATCCTTTATCCACACCAAGGCTTGTTACGATCGTCTCATTATCGCCGACCGCGCGCAGCATAAAACCGGATTTGGTACTTAAATACCAGTCGAGAATGTATTTCACGATCATTGTGATCACGAATGCCACAATAACTGTTTTAAACTGGGAAAGACTTTCCGGGATAATGGCATTGACCAGTTTGTTATCGAAAATATTTTCCATATTGTAGATTGGCAGATTTGCCTTTCCGGCAATACGGAGATTAACAGTATAAAGCGCCGTCATCATGATAATACCGGTTAACAGATCACGCACACGGAGCTTGACATGGATCAGTCCTGTCAACATACCTGCAACCGCACCGGCTGCAAAAGAAATTGGCAATGTCAGAAACGGATTCCATCCCTTTGTAATCAACATAGCAGTAATAGCAGCTCCCAATGGGAAGCTGCCATCTACTGTCATATCCGGAAAATCCAAAATTTTGTAGGTGATATAAAGTCCGAGCGCCATGATCGCATAGATCAGACCCTGCTCGAAAACACTCAGTACTAAACTCATTTCTTACCTCTTACTCTACTGTAATTTCATCAAATGTCTGATATGCTTTTCCCATCATATCATCACTGATCGTCAGATTCACATCTGCTGCTGCCTTTGTATTGATGTAAAGGCTAGGCTCGCTGATGACTTCAAAGTTCATTTCGGAAGCCTTTGCTTCTCCCTTTAATACCTTTGCAGCCATTGCACCTGTCTGTTTGCCAAGCTCTACATACTCAAGACCCATGGAAGCAACACAGCCTGCTTTTACCTGTTCTACTTCAGAACCGAATACCGGGATACCTGCATCCTTTGCTGCTGCAAGCTCTGTCTGCAGAGCAGATACAACTGTATTATCCGTCAAATTGGTAATACAGTCAACCTTTCCTACTAAATCTTTTGCTGCCATTTCTACGTCTGCAACTACATTGATGCCGGTTTCTACAATTTCAAATCCGTAATCCGGAGCTGCTTCTTTGTAGCTTGCGATCGTGCTGACTGAGTTTGTTTCACTTGTTGTATAAATAATACCGATCGTTTTTGCATCCGGTAACATTTCACGGATCATTTCAAGCTGTGCATTGATCGCAAGTGCATCGGATGTACCTGTGATATTGCCAGCCGGTGTACCGTCTTCATTTGCAAGACCTGCTTCTACCGGATCGGAAACTGCTGTATAGATAACCGGAATATCTGTATTCATGCAGGAGTTGTATGCTGCCATTGCAGATGGTGTTGCGATACCACAGATCATATCAACGCCCTGTGATACATAATTTTCTGCGATCGTACTTGCTGTACCTGTATCAGCCTGTGCATTGTCATAAATGACTGTCAGGTTTTCGCCTTCTACGATGCCTGCATCTGCAAGTCCCTGTAAGAAGCCTTCTCTGCAGTTATCCAGAGAACCATGTTCAGCAAACTGTGAAATACCGATCGTATACTGTTTGCCGTCTGTTGCTGCATCAGTGGCATCTGTTGCTTCTGCTGTGTCTGTTGCCGCTGTTGCATCCGTTGCCTCTGTCGCATCCGTTGCCTCTGTTTCATTCGCAGTTGTATCTGCTGCGTCATTTGTGCTGCCGCATGCCATTAAGGAACATGCCATTACTGCTGCCATCATCATTGCTACTACTTTCTTTTTCATAATTGTTTCCTCCTAGAAATATATTTTGTTAGTTTGTTGATTTACTGATTTCGTTACCTCTGCAGACTCGAAAATCCTGCCAGCTCTGCTGTCAATCGCGCTTCGCGCTTTTGATTTTCTCGTTGTACGCTCGGGCGAAATCAAATGTCAGCTTCGCTGCCGCTTGATTTCGTTACCTCGCTACATAAAGAAAACCGCCTCAAGCTAATGCTTGAGACGGTAATAAACTAAGTATTATCGCGGTACCACTCAAATTGACAATGTGTCCACTCTGTCATGTACTATCATACATGTCACCTTGATAACGGGTGTGCATCCCGCTGACTCCTACTTGATTCAGGTCAGCCTCGAAAGCCCATTCATCAAAATTCCATTTGCTGCAATCCCACCACCTGCAGCTCTCTGGGAAACTTCCTAATGACTACTCTTCTTTCTCATCGGTTTCTTTACATTATGTTTTGTTTTTTAAGTTGTGTTTACTTTACAACTATTTTTTTTGAATGTCAATACCGAATTTAAAATTTCTGCATTTCCGTATCCGGTGCAGATGCCATATCCCCGGCAGTGCCTGTCATATTTACCTCATACTCCTGCTTTCTGCTTCTGACGGTCTGACGCATCCGGTCTCTTTCCGTATTATACAGTTCCACCCAGTCTTCATCATATCCAATAAACAAATATGGCATATTGGCAGCAATATATTGCAATGCCTCCTGTGATGCTGTCTTTCTACTCATTGGGATGTCAAATATTCTTCCATCATAAAGCATCACAACAACAGAATAGGTTTTACCTGTCGGAATAAAGTTTGTTCTGTGCTGTACCACATTTTCATATACCCATAATACCTGATCTGCCTCTGCGAAATACACCTTTGTTCCCTTTACAGCCATAAAATAATCCTGCCCGATGCGCATTCCCTGCACCGCCGGCTGCATCTGATAAAAATATTCAATCTGCGAAAGTATATATTCTTTGTTTCCTTTTCTTTCGCAATATTCTTCCAATGCTTTTACATTCTTTCCCTTTATCCCACTGACAAGCATATAAATACCACCGATCAGGGCACCTGCTGCAAGCAATATAAAGAAGATAATGGTTACCATATTTCCCTCGCCGATGTCACCGTCATTGATCACATAAGGCAGGAATAATGCCGCACTTTCCTCCGGCAATCCAAGCCTATCTACAAACTCATTAAAGTATGTCAGATAATCACCCGAAAGCGGCTGGATCGTTCCGGAAATCTTTACCGGCTGCAGGTTGTCCATTGCTGATTCGTCTCCATCCAGATACGCCCAGTAAGCATCCATATTTTCTTTCGCCCGGTTCATTGTGGAACCACTGCAGTTTACACCCATATATTCTGCCTCTCCGACAGGAACCATAAATTGCATGGCCGTCATACCGCCCTTATCATTTTCCTGATAGGCATAATAATCCATGAAATAATATATGTCACCCTCAACCTTCACATTTTTCTGTATATCCTCTGCCTTTAAATCTTCAATTTTCAATGGTTTTTGAAAAAGCACATTAAGGTCATCCCATGTTATCGCTACAAATACAGCAGCAAGCGCCCACAGAAGAACCGTAGCAAAAATACAGTTTGCCATGTATTTTTTCTTCAGTTTTTCAATCATATTTTTCCTCACTTTTCTCTTACTTTATTTTTCTGAATCTCACACCGCTGTCATACTTTTTCTTCAAAAGTTTTCTGTACGTCGCATTTTTCTTCTTAGGCAGTTTAAACAACATACCTTTCTTTGTCTTTTTAAATGCAGACGCACCAACCTTTTTCATTTTTGTCGTTTTCAGCGTTACGGTTTTGAGCTTCTTACACTTATAAAACGCTTTTTTACCGATCGTTTTGACATTTTTCGGTATCGTGATCGCAGTAATGCTTCTGTCACCTTCAAACGCACTGTCTCCGATCGTCACCAGACTACCCGGCAGTGTTACCTTCTTTAATGCCGTGCAATGATAAAACGCTTTCTTGCCGATCTTTGTAATACCCTCTGCAATCTTTACTTTTTTCAGCTTTTTATGGTTTGCAAATGCATACGGAGCAATTTCTTTTACATAGCAGGTTCTTCCTGCTGCATCCATAAAAGTAGTCGGAATCGTGATGTCCTCCGCATCTTCATCTGCTTCCTTGAAGGTGACATACACTTTACCGTTCTCTATCTGCGCAATCTCATAAACCAGACCGCTGATATCCATGCTGTCTCCGACCTCCACAGCCTCATCCGGCGTCTCATCCACATCATCTTCCGGCATTTCACTTGGTTGCTGACCAGGTGTTGCGCTTGGGGATTCGCTTGGCTGCTGGTTTGGCGTCTCACTCGGTGCCGGGCTTGGGCTTGGCGTCTCACTCGGTGTCGGACTTGGGCTCGGCGTCTCGCTCGATGTCGGGCTTGGGCTCGGTGTCTCGCTCGGTGTCGGACTTGGGCTTGGTGATTCACTTGGTTGCTCGCTTGGTTTTTGGCTTGGCGTCTCGCTCGGTGTCGAACTTGGGCTCGGTGATTCACTTGGTTGCTCGCTTGGTTTTTGGCTTGGTGTCTCACTCGGTGTCGGACTTGGGCTCGGCGTCTCACTCGGTGTCGGACTTGGGCTCGGCGTCTCGCTTGGACTCTCCGATTCGCCGGATGAGGTACCGTAGTATTTCTCTACTCCGATACTCTCAAGCTCTGCCTCTGTTGCCAGATCTGCCGGATAGGCTTCCTCTCCCTTATGCAGCAGATACAGTCCTGCTGCAGCACCTACCAGACCGGCATTGTAATCCAGTGCCACCTCATTACAGTTATAATCCGCCTGATTGTCTGCGTATGTGTCATATTCATCACTTGGGCCGCCAACAAGGGCTCCCATCAATGTATAATGGTCTTCCCGTACCTGTCCTGCATCATTTGATCTGGATGCAGCTCGGTGATGCGGATATTTTGCCGCATTCTCATTATAGCCGACTACAAAACAACGTTTCGCTTTGTTATTTCCAAGCAGGTATTTCATCTGTCCGGTCGCCCAGCTACTGTAATTACCGTCTGCCATGGATAACTTCTGGTTTGCCTGATCATAGATCAGTCCCATAAACTGTGCAGATGCATTATATCTTGCTGATCCCCAGCCATCGATCAATTTAAATCCCTGTTTCGTATTTTTACTGCCATAGCTGGCAAAGGCACTGACTGCTGTATAATCGTCTTTCAAAACTGCCGCTACCGGCCATGTATTGTCCCATGTCAGGCACCAGCCTGTATTTAACTTTCCGTAATAGGCGTCTCGCTGCTGTTTATAGCTTTCGTTACCTGTTGCTGCATATAAAGCAGCCGCAGCCGTACAATAATCATCTTCCCAGTTGTTGGAAGAATAAAAAGGAGCTGCCCCCTGTGTTGCTACCTGCTTATTACTACAGTTCTTTGCAAAATCGAATAAATCCTCTGCTGTCTTTAAATAAGCTTTGCTCTTTGCAAGTGCTTCTGCTCCGCCCTGCTTCTGGTAGTTAGCCGCCTGCAATGCAAGTGCTGCTACCGCAACAGAAACTTCATCTGTCGCAGGATTAGAGGTCGTTGCGAAAAATGCCGGTCTACCTATTGTCTGTCCTTCCGGAGCTTCCCACTTTGCATGGTCACTGTCTCCGTCTCCGACCTGATAGCAGAAAGCTTCTACAGTATCTGTCCCCTCTTTATAGATCGTACAGCGTGTAAAATAATCACAGAAGTAATCCATGATCGTATTAAAATGCGCCGTCTGTCCCAGCTCATCGTAAGCATCGGCAAACTGATAATACCCAAGTGCCAGAACGGTTGCAGCGTATCCCTGTGGCAGACCGAATTTCACATGATCGCCCGCATCATGATAGCCGCCGCTTACATCTACTGTCTTTCCATTATAGGTCACATGGCTGTCATATGTATGGCAATTTCCTCTCCAGGAAAAAGCACTGTTTTCATCCACATCTGTTCCGCACATATTTCCATCATAGAAATAAAGTGATTCCTGCAATAGCTTGGCAAAATTGTAGCTGATGTCCAGATTCAGATCCGTCGTCGTATCTTTCTGCGCACCGCCGCCACTACCGCCGCTTCCACCGGTCTCATCATTGGTATCCCCTTTGGAATAATCTATCGTTGACTGTGTTCCATAATTGTATGCCACATTGGTGATCGTAATATCCGATGCGTTTACCCATGTACTGCTAAATCCAAATCCCGGCGGGTTAGCAGACATTTTACCTGTCCCAAGCACCGCATTGGAATTTTCTTTATTCGGATACAGATAGATCGTATCGCCATCTGCGGTAAAGGTTGCATTCCAGCATTTGAATTTAGCTGCACTGCCGGATGGCACTGTCATTGTGATCACCCAGTCACAAATACTTTTTCCGGTCTGATTATCCACAGAAAGCTCAAAACCGGACCAGTCATTACTCGGCTGTCCCTGTTCATTTACCGTAACAACTACATTTCCGGAAGCCTCTCTATCCGTCGTTATCTGACCGCCGCCGCTTCCACTGCCACCGGATGCATCTGTCGTAAAATAAATATCTGATATTTCATAGCTTACACTGCTGCCCGATGCCAGATTGGCAAACTGCAGTCCCAGCTTTCCGATCCTGTCATAGCCACTCCAATCCATAGAAGCCAGATCAAATTTTGCCGTGGCACTCTCTCCTGCTGCAATATTAACCCATTCTCCATTTTTCCAGCTATAAGCCTCGCTCATACCAAATGCCATACAGCCGGTCTGCTCTCCTGCATAGGCTGTCAAGGTATTTACCTTAAAATCTACCACAAGCTGCTTTACACCCAGCGCATCCAGCTCCTGCTTTTCATCCATATCGGATGGCAGGCTGACCAGAAGCTCTGCAGCCGGCTTGTTAGAGCCTTCTCCGTCTTCCGCAGCTAATATACCATTTTTTTGTATATATGGCATCAGATCAATCTTATCTTCTGCCGCATACGTCTTTTCTCCCGGAACTGTTATGCCTGTCAACACAACCGCCGCAGACAGCACAAGTGCCAGAACCCTGTTTCTTTGTTTTTTTCCTCGTCTTTTCACATGAACCTCCCATAGGCATACAATAGTTATGTTTATTGTAACAAAATAATGAGCCAATGTCGCTTGGCTCATTATACGGAAATTATGCACTTGTTTTGTATAAAATGTCATGTTCTTTCGGATTACATGACTTATTTACAGCTTACACAAAGCTGATCACTTCTTCCTTCGGCGCTTTTGTCTTCTCCACAGAAATAGCATGCAGCACCGGACCTTCCTTGCCATAATCTTCAAAGTATTCAATGGCTACCTTTGCTGTTACCTTGACCCATTCCTTCTGTTTTAAGGTATCTGCCTGGTCATACTTGCAGGCATACCCCAGAAATGCCATATCCTCTGCACAGCAGGTCATTGCCATTCTGCCCGGTACAAAATATCCCTTCGGGAAATTTTCAGGATGCAGCACCATACCCACATAGGAGATCGTCTTGCCGGCATAACGCTGCATATTATCCAACACATCAATATACCAGATTCCATAGCCTGTATCATCCAGATCGATCACATCTGCACCCACATCAAACGGCAGATCTTCTTCGAGCGTCGCATTTACTTCGCCGTTCTTATCCTCAAAGATGATTTCAGCATTCTGGTTGATCGCCTTGATATTTCTCTTATAAGTCGGTATCTGTTCAATAATATTGTCACAGCGGTTCATGATGATCAGCTCGGACTTGCGGATATGTTCTGCCAGCAGAGATTTCATATTCGTAAAATAGGTGGAAAATGTAGAGCCGTCGATACAGGTGATCTGCTGTTCCAGCTTCCAGTGCCATGGCAGTTTTACATTTTTGCTGTTCCACATACCGTTAAACTCGATCAGGATACGCGCCGGTTTATGCTTTTTCTCCAGCTCGATCAAATTCTGCGCTGTAAAATCTTCCTCATCCTCGATCAGTTCCATGACCGTTCTGCTCTTTTTCAGAAGTGTCGCATCATATTCGATATCGCCTTCCTCACATACGATCAGAAGCGTTTTTGCGCGCATCTGGAAATAAGGCTGCGCGATCGTATACTGGATGAATTCTGTCTTACCACTGTCTAAGAATCCGTTAATCATATATACAGGAATCATAAGTTCTTTCCTCTTTCTTATCATATTTCTGTCTGCTTATTTGCCAAACAGCTCTTTTAAAGCATCTTCCTTCAGTTCGGAGCCAATGACACAGATCTTACCGGTGTACTCAGCACTGCCATCACGGATCTCGCTCTCACCCGGTACATAATCAAAGTGGATAAAGCCGTTCTCAGACGGAAGCATACCTTTTGCACGCAGGATAAAGCCATATTTTTCTTTGTCCTCTAATGCATCCAGCATATTTTGTAATTCTTCCTTTGTATACTTGTCCGGTGTTTCCATGCCCCAGCTTGTAAATACTTCATCTGCATGATGATGACCATGCCCGTGGTCATGTCCGCAGCAGCAGTGTCCATCATGATCATGATGATGTTCATGTTCTTCATGATCGTGGTCATGGTGATGTTCATGCTCTTCGTGATCATGGTCATGATGATGCTCATGTTCCTCGTGATCGTGGTCATGATGATGCTCATGTTCCTCGTGATCGTGGTCATGATGGCAACATTCGCCATCATGGTCGTGATGATGATGTTCATGCTCATGCTCTTCCATAACAGCCTTCAGAAGCTCTGCTTCCAGATCCTTGGCTCCTTCGATGGCTTCCATGATCTTTTTACCGTCAAGCTCATCCCAAGGGGTTGTAATAATAGCTGCCTTTTCATTATGCTGACGGATCAGTCCGATACACTGGTTGATCTTTTCCTCGCTCATTTCACCTGTACGGCTTAAAATGATCGTACCTGCATGCTCGATCTGGTTCTCGAAGAACTCACCAAAGTTCTTTAAATAAGTCTTACATTTCTTTGCATCCACAACCGCAACCGCACTGTTTAAATGTACGCCTGCTTCTCCTGTTGCACCTTCCACCGCACGCATGACATCGGAAAGCTTTCCGACACCGGATGGCTCGATCAGGATACGGTCAGGATGATACTGATCCAGTACCTGCTTCAGTGCTGATGCGAAGTCACCAACCAAAGAGCAGCAGATGCAGCCTGAGTTCATCTCTGTGATCTCTACGCCTGCTTCCTTTAAAAAGCCGCCGTCAATACCGATCTCACCGAATTCATTCTCGATCAGAACGACCTGCTCGCCCTGCAGTGCCTCTTTTAACAGTTTCTTTATCAAAGTTGTTTTTCCTGCTCCCAAAAATCCGGAAACAATATCAATTTTTGTCATGTTCTTCACCTTTCTTTGTTCTGTTTCTTACTATAGTTATCTTTTACACCGAAAATCACAGGATTTTCCATGCCGCTATACACATTATAGCACACTTGTCAAACAAGGAACTCCGCAAATCTTCCTTTATCTGCCTGACTGCATTCCACCGTCACCGAAATGCCATCTGCCTCATAGCTTTCCGAAAGCACATTCGCCTGTTCTTTCAAATATGAGAAGATATCTCCTCTTGCATATGGCAGGCACATATGACAAATCTCATGTCCCGCATATACCCGTTTCAACACTTCATCCGCCAAAAGAGTTATACTGCTCTCTTCCTTTGCGGAAATATATACCGCCGATTCAGTTACCCTTAGGCAACTCGATTCTTCCATCCGGTCAACCTTATTATATACCATCAGAACCGGAATATCCGCAGCACCGATCTCCTCCAGCGTTTCATTTGTAACGGCAATATGGTCTTTGTAATCAGGATCCGAAAAATCCACCACATGCAGAAGCAGATCTGCACTTGCGGCCTCTGACAGCGTAGAGCGGAATGCCTTAACAAGACCATGTGGCA
>OFMT01002360.1_pt1 | contig 11389 bp, 9 predicted proteins | sample 1541891 | NCBI WGS metagenome assembly OFMT01 (sample SAMN04209230, study PRJEB22552) | human gut metagenome | biome: gut; material: feces | host: Homo sapiens | place: USA: Oklahoma | reverse complement strand
AGTGCAGCCGCTGCGGCGCTGAGGAGCCTACCACTCCCGTGGAGCCCGGCAAGCCGGGTGAGCCTTCCCAGCCCACCCAGCCGGAGAAGCCCACCACACCCGATACCCCCGCCACCGGCGATGAGAGTCAGCTGATGCTGTGGGTGAGCGGTATGCTGGTGTGCGCTCTGGGTGCCGGTCTGATGCTGCGGCGCAAGAAGGAAAACTGATATCCCGCTTTTCCCGATATCTCTCGATATCTTTCCTGTAAGCAAGAGGGACGGTCCGTAAGGACCGTCCCTCTTGTGCATGGCTGTGTAGATAAGAAAAGGCCCCCGGCATGACCGGGGGCCAAATATATCCGGAAAAGCTCGGAAAATTCCCGGAACGATGCAGCCGATTTATCCAATGTTTTCCAGAGGCCAGCAGGGCGGACACGGCTTTGCACGCAGGGCCGCAGCCGGGTCAGATGAGCGGCCCGACCGGAGCTTTTCGTTGACAGAAAAGCCGGAATGAGGGTATAATGCAGGCAAGTACTGCGATCACTTCTGGCAGATGGTCTCGATTTCCACCAGCCCCCCGGCGGGCAGTGCGCTCACCTGATAGGCGCAGCGTGCGGGGTAGGTAGTTCCCTCAAAGAAGGAGGCGTAGACCTCGTTAACGGCGGCGAAATCAGCGATATTCGTGAGGAGAACGGTGGTTTTGACCACGTTATCCAGAGTCAGTCCGGCTGCGGTCAGAACCGCCTGGATATTTTTCATAGCCTGCGTGGCCTGAGCCTGTACGCCGCCGTCTGCCAATTTACCGGTGGCGGGGTCCAGACCGAGCTGGCCACTGGTGAATACAAATTCGCCGCAGTCGATGGCCTGAGAATAGGGGCCGATGGCGGCAGGAGCGCCGTTGGTGGAAATAGCTTTTTTCATGGGAGGATCTCCTTTCTGGTGTACAGCAGCGATGACTGCCAAATGTCGGGGACGATTATAGCATAGGCCATTTGTTTTGGCAAGTCCCCTTTTGGAAAGCGCTTCCGGGTAGGGTCTGGGAGCCGATGATGGAGGAGGGAGCAAAATGGCGGTAACAGGCCATGCGCTGAATCAGTTATTACAGCAGATGGACCGCACATTTTCCAATGTGACGGGGCAGAGCGTGTCCTTTATCGATCAGGAGGGACACTATCAGGGGCCGCTGCGGCTGGACGTGTTTACCGGCTTCTGCCGCAGGGTCATCAGCAGCGAAAAGGGCGCTCAGCACTGTCTGGCCTGCAACCACAGCTTCGGGCTGGACGCCGAGCAGCGGTGTACGGTGTCCCAGTGTCACATGGGCATCAGCGTGATCTCCGTGCCGGTGCCGCTGCCGGAGGCCAGAGGGCTCAGCCTGACATACGGGCAGTTCCTCACACGGGATACCGAGGAGGCGTTTTACAGCACACTGCGCCGGCACTGTCAGGAGCTGGAACTGGATTACGACGAAATGGTGGCGCTGGCGGGGACGCTGCGGGTGCTCTCTGCGGAAGAGCTGGATGCCAGGATGCAGATGCTGCAGGTCTTTGCCGGGTATGTGGCCACCTCCGAGGCGGAGCTGGAGACCCGGCGGGAATACGCCCGTCAGGTGGAGAAGAAGCTGGCGCTGGAGCGGACGCTGCACGCCAGTGAATTTAAGTTTTTGCAGTCCCAGATCAGTCCGCACTTTCTGTTTAACACCCTGAATCTGCTGATGAGGACGGCCTATCGGGAGGGAGCGCCCCAGACGGCGGATCTCATCTGCGATCTGGCGGATCTGCTGCGGCGGGCGTACTACTACAAGGACTCCATCTGCACGCTGGCGGAGGAGATGCAGTGCGCCCGGCAGTATCTGACCCTGCAGAGCCAGCGGTTGGGGCCTGGCTTTTCCTTCGAGGTGGGGGACGTTTCCGCCTGCGGGCAGTTGATGATCCCGGTGCTGACCATCCAGCCGCTGGTGGAAAATGCCATCCTGCACGGGGCCGGGGAGGATGAACACCCGCTGCACGTGAAGGTGTCGGCCGCCGCAGAGGACGGAAAGCTGGTGATCTCCGTCAGCGATAACGGCGCCGGTATCCCGGAGGAGGTGCTGGAGAAGCTCCGGGATCATCAGGCCGGAGGCTCCGGCGTACAGAACGTGACGGAACGGCTGAAGCTGTTTTTCGGGCCGGCGGCGGAGGTGGACATACAGAGCGCATTGGGCAGCGGTACCCGGATCGTTCTGACGTGTCCCCTGAAAAAACAGGAGGAAGCATAAATGGCCATCGACATTCTTGTGGTAGAGGATGAATATACCGAGCGGCAGGAGCTGACGCAGCTGCTGGAGACGGTGACGCCGCCGGAGCATATTCGCAGCGCCGCCACGTGCAGCGCCGCCATTGCGGCCATCAGCCAGCTGTGTCCGGATCTGATCCTGCTGGATATCATGCTGCGGGGCAGTTCCGGCTTTGAAGTGGCGGAATTTGTACGCAGCAACCGGCTGGACTGCAAGATCATCATCCTCACCGCCTATCACGAATTTGACTTTGCCAGCAAGGCGCTGTCCATGGATCTGCAGGATTACCTGCTCAAGCCAGTGCGGCCATCGGTACTGCTGCAGCGGGTGCGGGATGTGCTGCATCTGTCGTCCCCGGCCAGCGCCGCCACCGGACTGGCGGTATGGCCCTATCTGGCCTGCGGCATCTCGTCGCCGCTGCCGCCGATCCCCAACCTGCTGCCCAACATGACGGTGGTGGGTATCCTGCGGGACGGGACCGACCGGGAGGTCATATCGCAGATCAATCTGGCCCTCCACGGCACCGGCTGGACGGAGCAGGACGGCCGGCGGGTCATCGGCTATTGCCGCACGGCGCCGCGGCAGTCGCCGGAGGAGGCGGCGGAGCCGCTGGTGGCGGCATGGCGGCAGCGACTGGAGGGTCTCGCCGCCGTGGGGATCGGCGGTCCGTCGGAGCAGGGACTGGCGGAGAGTTACCGCACGGCCTGCCGGGCAGCGGACTGCCGCATTTTCCATCCGGAGGGAACGCTGGTGTGCCGGGATACGGCCTCTGATGTGCCGGAGCCTTACCCCCTGAAGGCGGAGGGACAGCTGCTCCATGCGCTGCGAAGCGAGGAGGGCGGGCTGGAGGAGGCCTGCCGCCACATGGGCCGTTGCATGACAGCGGCCTGCAACGGAGACGCCGGAGCCCTGCGGGAGCAGCTGACGCTGCTGTGGGCCGGAATCGCAAGGCTGTGCGCCGAGTCGGCCCTCCCACCGCCGGAGCGGCTGACCACGGAGGGGATTTTCACGGTGGAGCAGCTGTGCCGGAGGATACAGACCGTCTGCGAGGATGTGCGCTGCCAGCTGGTTCTGGTGCGGGATTCGGAGCATCCTCTGGTGCAGGCGGCACTGACGGCCATCCAGCTGCGGTTCCGGGAGCCGCTGAAGCTGGAGACTGTGGCAAAGGAGCAGTACGTCAATGCGGCGTATCTGGGGCGTATTTTCCGGGCGCAGACGGGCCAGAGCTTCCGGGATGCTCTGACGGAGGAGCGGATGCGGCGGGCCGAGCGCCTTCTGCGCCAGCAGGTCTCCGTATCGGACACGGCGGTGGCTGTGGGGTACAGCGACTCCAACTACTTCAGCCGTGCGTATAAAAAGTACTTTGGTCACTCCCCCAGTGAAAGCGGTCCGCTTCGTACCCATTGAAGGAAGCAGGGACTCCGCAGCGGTATGCGGAGCCCCTGCTTTTTTTGCAGTACGGTAAGTGCAGAAAAGTAAGATAGTGCAAAAAGTCCTGATTGGCCGGGGAGGTGGTCGGTGCGATTGCTGCAATTATTACAAAAAAGGGGCGCAAAGAGGCATTCTCATTGGACACTGTATCTGTTATGATGTAGAAAAATTACACGGAACGCCAAGAAAAGACAGAAAACGACAAGGCAGGAGGCCCCGATGATGATTGACAAGCAGAAGCTTTTGGATATATTGACCTCTGAGATTGAGTCCTCCACCGGCTGTACCGATCCGGGCAGCGTGTGTCTGGCGGTGGCCGTGGCGGCTCATACCCTGGGGCGCAGGCCGGAAAAAATCGACGTGCTGGTGAGCCCCAATATCTACAAAAACGGTGTCAGCGTGGGCATCCCCGGCACGAACCGCATCGGACTGGAGCTGGCGGCGGCGCTGGGTGCGCTGCTGGATGAACCGGAACGGGGCCTGGCCATTCTGGCCGATGTCACCGGTGAGATCGTGCAGCAGGCGGCGGCCATCGTATCCGACGGGCGAGTACACGTCGCCTACGGCCAGACGCCGGAGCCGCTGTATGTGCGGGCCATCGTCTCCGGCGGCGGAGAGGAGGCGCAGGCGGTGATCCGGGGGGACTACTCCTGCGTGACGGAGATCCTGCGAAACGGAGCGCCTGTGATGCAGGCGGAGGGGCGGACCCATGGAACGGCGGTCTATCCGTTGGTGGAATACAACGTACAGGAGCTGTACGAGACCATCCTCTCCATGGAGCCGGAAAGCTTCCGGTTTTTGTTGGAGGATGCCCGGCGGAATCAGGAGGCGGTCAGAAGAGATCTGGAGGATCCGGAGCTGCCGCTGGGCAGGCTGCTGAAGCAGCGGATTTCCGGTCAGATGACCGGCCCGCTGGCAGTTTCTGCCGAGGCGCAGGCCTACACCGCCGCCGCCGGGGAGGCCCGGATGAGCGGCCTGAATGTGACCATCATGGCCATTGCCGGAAGCGGCAACCACGGCATCACGAACTTTGTGGGCGTCCTCTCCGCAGCGGAGGCGCTGGGAGCCTCTGAGGAGCAGACCGCCACGGCGCTGGCCATCAGTTCCATGATCACCATCTACATCAAGGCTCACATCAAGCGGATGACCGCCTTTTGCGGCTGCGGCGTTGCAGCGGCCACCGGCATGACCGCCGCCGTCAGCTATCTGCTGGGCGGCAGCTACGACACGGCGGTCCACGCCATGCAGACGGTGTTGGGGACCATCGGCGGAATGTTCTGCGACGGAGCGAAGATCTCCTGCGCCTATAAGCTCAGCACGGCCGCCTCGCTGGCGGTGCAGGCGGCGTATTTGGCCAGAGAGGGCTGCTTCGTTCCCGCAGGCGTGGGCATCATCGGAAATACCATCGAGCAGACCTTCGCCAACGTGGGGCGGCTCAACGATCCGGGCATGGTGGCTACGGACCGGGAGCTTGTGGCCATCATTGCGGAGAATCAACGACATATGGCCGGCCGCAGTTAAACGGCCGGATAGGAAAGGAGCAAGATCATGATCGTTCTGAAGGGACGAGTGCTGGACGGCAACGGCGGCGCACCCATCGAAAAGGGTGCCGTGGTGCTGGAGGACAACCGGATCCGGCTGGTCTGCCGGCAGAGTGAACTGCCGGACGATCCGACAGCCGAGGTGTATGAGCTGGAGGACGGCACCATCATGCCGGGTCTCATCGACGCCCACGTCCACATGGGTTGGGGCAGCGCCACGGCGGTGGACTGGATCAGCATGACGCCGCAGCTCAGTATGGCCCGTGCGCTGCGGGATATGGCGCAGCTGCGCCAGCAGGGCTACACGGCGTTCCGGGATCTGGGCAGCGACGTGCTCCTGATGCGGCCGGCTGTGGCCGAGGGGCTGCTGGATGTCCCCCGTATTTTCGGCGCCGGGCGCATCATCTCGCAGATCGGCGGCCACGGCGACGTGTATCAGAAGCTCTCGTTGGAGGCCAGCCAGCGGGCATACAGCCCCGCCTTCATCGTCAACGGTGTGGATGAGGTGCGGCGGGCCTGCCGCATCAACGCCCGCAACGGAGCGGATCTCATCAAGATCATGACCACCGGCGGCGTGTTCTCTCAGGGAGATAAGGCCACTCCCCACAGCCATTTCAGTCAGGAGGAGATCCGGGCGGCGGTGGAGGAGGCGGAGAATATGGGCAGCTATGTCTCCACCCACGCACAGGCCACACGGGGCATCAAGATGGCCCTGAAAAACGGCGTAAAGTGCATCGAGCACGGCTTCTATCTGGATGAGGAGTGCATCGAGCTGATGGTGAAGAACGACTGCTATCTGGTCCCGACGCTGGCCATCATGCACGCATCGAAGCTGTATTTTCAGGGGAAGGAGGGCGTGCTGCCCTACCTGAAGGAAAAGACGGAGAGATCCTACGAGGCCCACTACCGCTCTCTGGAGATGGCGCGAAAGGCCCACATCACCGTGGGCGTCGGCTGCGACTTCCTAGGAGACGCTGCCTTCGGATGCCCGTACAGCGAGGCCACGCTGGAGCTGGAGCGGCTGTGTGTGGCGGGGTATACGCCCATGGAGGTCATCACCATGGCCACCAAGGTCAACGCACGGCTGCTGCAGATGGAGGATCAGCTGGGAACGCTGGAAACCGGCAAGCTGGCGGATGTGCTGCTGGTAGAGGGAAGGCCGGACGAGGACATCCGGGTCCTGCGCCGCAGCGACCATGTCAAGCTGGTGGTTCAGGACGGACGGATCGTGAAAAGCGCCATGCCGCACACGGCCAAGGCGTGAAATATAAACAAAAGAAAGGAACATGAGCGATGGATACTATCTTTTACAACGGCATCATCCACACGCTGGACAAGGCATATCCCGAGGTAAGCGCTCTGGCCATCAAGGACGGTGTGATCCTGCGTCTGGGAAGCGACGAGGAGATCCTGGCGCTGAAGACACCCCAGACCCGCCTCATTGACCTGCAGGGCAGACTGATGCTGCCGGGCTTTGCGGATACCCATCTGCATCTGCTGTTCTACGGAACGTTCCGCCGCCGCATCGATCTGGTGAATACCACCACCTATGAAGAGGTCGTCCGGATGTGCAGGGAGGGCGCCGAGAAGGTGCGGGGTACCAACCGCTGGGTCATCGGCTGCAATTTCAACCAGATCAACTGGACGGATACCAACAAGATCCCCGACCGCAACGATCTGGACGCCATCGCCTCCGATGTGCCGATCTTTTTGCAGCGGGCCTGCGGCCATATCGTGTGCATGAATACGATGGCGCTGCAGCTGGCCGGCCTGTGGGACGAGCGGGCGGATACCACCAAGCAGACCATGGACTTCGGCCCCGACGGCCTGCCCAACGGCTACGTCCGTGAAAATTCCGCCATGTGCGTCCAGAGCTGCTGGGAGCGCTATACGGTGGAGGAGATCAAGGACATTCTGGAATCCACCTGTCTGGAGGCTGCCTCCAAGGGGATCGTGCAGGTCCACACGGACGACTTCAACCTCATCGCCGACGACGACTTCGAGGATGTTCTGCAGGCGTATCGGGAGCTCAACGAGGAGGGGCGGCTGCCCATCCGTGTCAACGAGCAGATCCGCTTCCGCCGCACGGACCAGCTGCAGCGGTTCCTGGATCTGGGCTATCGGGCCAACGACACCATGGGTCACTTCAAGTTCGGCCCGGTGAAGTTCCTGTGCGACGGCTCTCTGGGCTCCCATTCCGCCGCCATGCGTCAGCCGTATCACAACGACCCGGACACCAAGGGCCTGCTGCTGTTCACCGACGAGGAGCTGTACGAGCTGGCGAAGCTTGCCTATACCAACGGCTACCATCTGGTGGCCCACTGCATCGGTGATGCGGCACTGGAGCAGATGATCAACACCATCCAGCGGGTCTCCGCGGAGTTCCCCCACGCCGACCGCCGCAACGGCATCATCCACTGCCAGATCATGGACGAGGCACTGCAGGACCGGTTCCGGAAGCTGAATCTGGTGGCCTATGTTCAGCCTATCTTCATCAAGGCCGACTCCGCCGTGGTGGACGACTGCGTGGGCGCAGAGCTGGGACGCCAGAGCTACAACTGGCGGCGCTATGAGGATATGGGCGTTCATATGTGCGGCGGCTCCGACTGTCCGGTGGAGCCCTTCGACGTCCTGCCCAACATCTACTGTGCCGTGACCCGCAAGGGAAAGCCCGGCATGGAGGCGTGGTATCCCGAAAACGGTGTCACGCTGGAGGAGGCGGTGGAGATGTTCACCAAGGAAGCCGCCTACGCCTCCTACGACGAGGCCAAGTACGGCACCATCACCGTCGGCAAATACGCCGATCTTGTGGTGCTGGACCGCAACATCTATGACAGACCGCTGGAGGAGTTGTGTGAAGCTCAGGTGGATCTGACCATGGTAGAAGGAGAGATCGTGTTCCAGCGGTAAATGCGCCGGAACGCAAGAAAACACAAAAGGAGGCTCTATCAAATGAAGAAGAACCACATCACAAGGGACAGTATCATTGTTGGCCTGGCACTGTTTTCCACCATGTTCGGTGCAGGCAACCTGATCTTCCCGCCGCAGATCGGCCTGACCGACGGCACCCAGTGGGGCTGGGGCGCTCTGGGCATCGTGCTCACCGGCGTGATCCTCCCCGTGCTGGCCTTTTGGGGTGTGAACAACGTTGGTACGGACGTCAAGTGCCTCATGGGCCACGTACACCCTAAGTTCTACGACGTTTTCTACCTCATTGGCTGTATTCTGGTGGGCACGGGTTCTACCCTGCCCCGCAACGGCGCCACCACCCATGAGATGGGCGTGCTGTCCATCTTCCCCAATGCACCCTCATGGCTGACGATGATCATCTTCTTTGCGCTGGTGTTCTTCTTCGGCTGCGACAAGGGCAAGGTCGTGGATAAGCTGGGCAAGTATCTGACGCCGCTCCTGCTGATCCTGCTGGCCATCGTGCTGGTGAAGGGCGTGATCTCCCCCATCGGCACGCCTCAGGATACCGGCGTATCCGCACCCCTGACCTCTGCCATGCTCACCGGCTATCTGACCGGCGACCTGACGGTGGGCCTGATGTGCGCCAACATTTTTATCGGCGGTATTCTGGACAAGGGCCACACCAATCCTCTGGAGCGTAAGCGCAGCGGCCTGATCGTGGGTCTGACCTCCATTGTGGCGCTGGGCATCATCTACATCATCCTGACCTACATCGGCGCCTGCGGCGGTGACTACTACGACCTGAGCGTGCCTCAGACCACCCTCCTCAGCGGTCTGGTGGGCCGGGTGCTGGGCAACTTCGGTAAGGTCTGCATGGGTCTGGCGATCAGTCTGGCCTGCCTGACCACTGCCATCGGTATCGGCTCCACCGGTGCCTCCGTCATCAACGAGGTCTCCAGGGGCCGCATTTCCTACAAGCTGTGGATGGGCATCGCCTGCGTGGTGGGCGCTGTGTTCGGCTCCTTCGGCATCCAGAACATCATCAACTACGTGACCCCCATCTTCCTCATCATGTATCCCATCTGCATCGTGCTGACCGTGCTGGGCCTGGTGGACAAGTGGATCCCCAACGACGGCGTGTATAAGTTCGGTGTAGCCGTGGCCACTATCGTCAGTGTGGGCGACGCCATTCTGGCGGTGGCTCCCAATCTGGACGGCCTGCGCAAGGTCATGTACATGATCCCCCTGGCGGAGCAGGGCTTCTCCTGGCTGATCCCCACGGTGATCGCCATGGTCATCGGCGGCATCGTCTACCGTGGCAAGCCTCGCTACAACTACGGCGAGACGGCAGTGGCCACGGAGGAAGCTGCCAAGTAATCTATCCATCCCCTACCCCCTCATTTGAAAAGGTTCCCTGCGGCCATACCACGGGGAACCTTTTCCTGTCGGAGAGGGACATCCAACGGAGTATTACCCTATGAAAAAAATCTCGACCTCCACCCTGCAGCGCCCCATGGTCATCTGCCTGCTGGCGGCCTTTTGCTGCCTGCTGTGGGGCAGCGCCTTCCCGGCGGTGAAGATCGGCTACGGCCTGCTGTCTATTTCCTCCGCCGATTCGGCGGAACAACTGATCTTTGCGGGGCTGCGTTTTTTCTTTGCCGGTGTGGTGACGGTGCTTTTCCACAACGCTTCCCTGCGTCGGCTGCGGCTTCCCGCACGCTCCTCCCTGTGGAAGGCCACGAAGCTGGGTCTGATCCAGACCCTCGTGCAGTATGCCCTGTTCTATATCGGCATGGCGCACACCTCTGGCGTCAAGGGCTCCGTCCTGATGGCGATCCACGTGTTCTTCGCCATTTTGATCTCCGCCAAGCTGTTTCACTATGAGCGGCTCAATGCCCCCAAGCTGCTGGGCTGCCTGTGCGGCTTCGGCGGCGTGCTGCTGATCAATCTGTCCGGCGGCGGGTTGGGCGGCGGCTTCACCCTGCTGGGGGACGGTGCGGTGCTGCTGGCGGCGCTGGCCAACGGCTTCTCCATCTCGCTTTTCAAGCGGTATGCCGAGGGAGAGGACACTCTGACCCTGTGCGGATATCAGTTCATCGTGGGCGGGGGGCTTTTGCTTCTGACGGGACTGTGCTTTGGCGGTACGCTGCCGCATTTCACCGGGCAGTCCCTTCTGCTGTTGGGATACATGGTGCTGCTGTCCGCCGTGGCCCAGACCATCTGGAGCGCCCTGACCCGGTACAATCCGGTGGGGCGGGTGGCGGTATACGGCTTTTTGAATCCCGTGTTCGGCGTGCTTCTGTCGGCGCTGCTCCTGCGGGAGGGACAGCAGGCCTTTACCCCGTACAGTTTAGCGGCATTGGTACTGGTATGCGTGGGAATTTTCGTGGTCAACCGCAGCGATGCCCCCGGCAGGGGAGCGCAGGCCGATCAGCAACCATAACAGGAAAAGGGACGGTCCCTGTGGACCGTCCCTTTTCCTGTGGGAGAGCTTGCTATATTCACTTACGCATATGGGAGCTTCCGGAACAGCTGGCGCTCCTCCTCGCCGCTGCCAAAGACACCTTCCGACACCTCTTGGGGACGGTGAGGGATTTCAGATCCCGGCAGCTGACCAGCGCAGACCAGCCGAAGGGGGCCTTTGAAGCACGGATGATGTGCTCCACATGGCGAAAGTCCTGCATCTCTCCCGCAATACCGTCGCCAAGCATATGCGCCTGCTGGAGGAACACGGGCTCATCATCACGGAATGGACGCAGATACAGAGGAAAAACGGAAACTTGCGCTGCACCATCGTTCCCATGCACGAGGTCTTGGAGCAGTGTTACCAGCGGCAAATGACCGAACTGGAACGTCAGCGAGTGCAGCAGAAGCTGGCGGCACAGGTCGCAGAAGCCCCGTGTTCGCCCTCGTGAGCCGCTGTGTGGTCTCTTTCGGAGTGGGGCAGCATTCCTGCCCCGAAGAGAGGTATCAAACCACCTTTGGGCGGCTTCCTCGGCTCTGCGGAGGACGAAAGAAGAAGCAGGGAAAAAATTTCAAAACCGGGGCGAGAGCTCAGATTTTCGGAATACAAAAATATGCCCCCGGCTAAGCCGGGGGCATACCCTGTATGGGAAAGACGATCGCTTACTTGTTGTAGAGCACCTTGTCGGCCTCGGCCATTTCGGCAAAGACGCCGGCGTGCTTCTTGGCGGTGACGGCCTTGATGACCAGCAGGGTGGCGATCATCAGAACGATGGCGATGATCATGCAGA
>OFMT01002355.1_pt1 | contig 11408 bp, 16 predicted proteins | sample 1541891 | NCBI WGS metagenome assembly OFMT01 (sample SAMN04209230, study PRJEB22552) | human gut metagenome | biome: gut; material: feces | host: Homo sapiens | place: USA: Oklahoma | reverse complement strand
TATTGATTGCAAGAAAAAAATAGGGCTGCCAACTGGCAACCCTATTCTCAATATATATTTCCCCAAAAACACACTCCTTCCCTCTTTACTACTATTTACGTAATGATCCATGAGACGGGCACACATATATAGAACATTCCAGTTTTGGAACCTGCTTCAAACGCATAGTCTGATATTTTTCATTTAATCTCAGAAGATCTGTTTCATCACAAATCTGAATCCGAAATGCATCTCCCAAAAGTTTTTTATTCAGAGCTGCATCATAAAATACAAGGGTTAACATATTTCTCTTAAAGAATTCACATCCTTTTAACCTATGAACCGTTACACCGGAATCAGAATCAGACACTACCGGAATGAAATCATCTACTGAGATGGACCTATTTCGCAAAAGCGAATTAGAATCGTCGTACTTTTTCATAATACGCCAGTTTTCCATAAAGATATTCCCTGTAGCAGAGCCAACCCTTTCCTTCCTCAGAACAAGAAACTGCTCATTATATAATGCTATGACGTAATATTCAACAGTCTCTCTTTCTGATTGCATCACGGGCTCCTCTCGACAGCACTTTCTTGATGAAGTTCCATCCATCAGATCTCCCTGTTCTTTTGCCATACCTACCTCTTTCAATTTTCTGTTCATCATATTTTTTATTCTCCTTTTCTATTTTTTTATTTTTATGTAAAATAGGCAATAAAAAAAAGCACTAGGATAAACCTAATGCTTATATTCTTATATACTTATTCAATTTATTAACAAAATCATGCTCCTTTATGCACGTACCTGTGTAAAACAGGAATTTTACAAAACCGGCAACTACAATACTATTCCCCAAAGAGGAACACAATTACCAATAAACCGATACGATACATAAACAATGATTATAGGTATATTATACTTGCTATTCATATTGATTGCAAGAAAAAAATAGGGCTGCCAACTGGCAACCCTATTCTCAATATACATTTCCGCAAAAATACTCTCCTTCCTTCTTTAATCAACAAAAAATTTAAACCCCATATCATATAATTTCAGACATCTTTCAAGACTATATCCATTATCCTGAACCATAGATGTACTGCCATCCGGTCTTTCAAAGTAAAGAGCTCTTTGAGAGAAGTATTCTTTGATCTGCTTTGACGAAAGTACATTTGGTATACTTCCATTTGTATGAGCTTGCCGATAAGATTTTCCTTTTACAACTACTTTTTTCATAAAATACAGACTGTATCCATCTTCTGATTTCGTCATCTCATAAGCATATTTCTGTGCGATTTTTCTAAGTTCACCGTTTTCATCCCTATGATATGGCATACAAAAAGACTTTTTATCGATAATCACTGCTTCTAGCTTAGAAAGCATATTTGCATACGAACAAGGACTTGTCTTAACTGTTCCATCAGCCATTTCTGTTATGCAATAGGAACAGTCCCCACAGTTGCAGATAGACATGCAAATTTCTTCGATAACCTTCCTATGCAGATCTCTATGCAGATCTTCAATAGAGTTTTGGGCATATACATAAGGATTCAGCACAAGCTTGAGATCCACCATACCACCCTTTCTGTCTTCGCAGGCACCCTTCAGCTCCAGCAGAAATTGTTCAGCCAGATCATAATGGTCAATATCCTGCTTCAGCAACTCTATACTTCTATATCCAAACTTGGATTTTGATGTGCTGCGCATATCATAAAAATCTTGCACAAGTGCATCCTTACTGATACCCTTCTCGATATAATTCTTCTTTACGTAATCAGCTCTTTCTGCTGATACTGTACATTCCCAGTTAGATGTCAAATAACGATCAGCATAATACTGCGCCAGGGCAATCAGGTTTCCCATTAACCGATAACCTTCCTTGCCCTCGACAAGAGTCTTGGCTGTAAAAAGATGAATTCCCTCCGGCTTACAATTACCACAATCGATACCTGGGATATAATATGCTTCCGCATATACACCTTCACTTCCGTATGGATCTATATGCATTTCAAAGGTTGACTCATCTGCAAGTACTGTTTCTATATTCACATCCTGAATAATATAGTCCAGCTGTTTCATCGATTCAACCGCTTCCGGATCCTCTTTCAGGCTTTTTAAGATAAAAGCATAAAGATTTTTTGTTGTTAAAAACATAGTCAAATTTGGCGGTACTTATAAGTACCGCCTCTCCTTTCTTCAATATTCTTTATATGTCTTGCAAAACTCCTTTTACAATAGATACATTTCTGTATCTATTCATCGCCATACTATTCTTCATACTTTGGAAGATCACTTAAATAGTATTTAAGGAAAAGCTCTTCCGCTTTTGCCAAAGCAGATGTCATTTTTTTTCGGTACGTATCAAGTAATAATGCCTGAGACAAATATTTCTGTGACATAGCCGCTTTTACGGCTTCTGCTTCTACATCTGTACAGGCAAGGCAATTACAGTCATTATCATAGATTATTGCCTCTCCCTTATCAAATTTTTCAAATATGTGTGCAGATCCATGCTCTGTATATCCCTTTATTACACCATCTTCCATATAAAACCACATGGCATCACCATTCGGTAAAAAAGATTTCTCGAAAACAAATTCCCTAAAACAAGGAACTATCTTCTCCGGTATGTCATCTGTCTTATAGTCTTCCCAAAATATATTAAAATCCTCTGGGAAACAACAGATAGTGGTAAGAGAAACCTTTTTTGATAAGCTATGTTGTAGTACATACCGAATATCATTCTCATCACTGGTCTCAACATCATACTGTACTTCTGAATCAGAATCATAGGCAAAAAATAAATCCATGCAAGATAAGTCCATGCGAACTAAATCCATACAATCCGCTTCTATGCCATCTTTTAATAAAAATTCTTTGAATTCATGCATACTATATGAACAAATATCTCGATGGGTATTACGAAAAGCTCTGGACCATGCAACCATATTATCAGATTCTTCTATCAATTTCTGGGCTTCTCCAATAAATGAGTTCAAACCTGACAAAATAAGGTTCTTTATAATGTATTTTGGCAGTTCGTCTGCAAATAATGCCACACAAGTCCTTCTATCAATTCCAGTATCAAGTCGTGCTGTATCTGATGGCAGGATTTTGATTGTATCATAATAGGTTCTAGCTACTCCTTCATCCATACACTTACCACTGCCGATATATGCATAAGACGTTTTTTTGTCATCCAATAAAATCGGACATTTTTTTACAAAAACACGAATATCAATATTTGAGAAATCAGGGCAGTATGTATTTCCATCTTCGATACCTTTCCATATAGACTCTATAGGATCCGGTACAAATGTGATAAACAACACCTTCCTTTCCTCTTCTGTACAAACATATTTATCCATTTTAGGAAATAAAATCCTGTTTAATTCTAATGCATTTAAGCTTAATGGAAAATCTACAGTTTCTACATTATCCAAAATATCTTTTAATGTTCTCATAGGTTCATTCTCCTTTACTTTTATGATCTAACTATTTAATCTCATATAAACACTTGAAAGTTTTCCCTATTTCTACATAGGAAGTAAGAATTGAAGGTCCTTGCACATAATTTTCAATTCCATTTCTAAAGCAATGGATGATAGCATCAATGTTAAGTCTTTTATCAGTTCCGTTGTCTTTAATGCATTTAGTTACTAAATCAATAACCTCTTGGCATTCACCACTTTTGATAAATCCAGCCTTATCTGATTTATAAATCATTTCCAACCATGAACGATGACTAAAGGCATAATTGTATGCTATCTTTTGTTCTGCCGTGCAGATATTCTTATCTACACCACGAATCTTATGCATTTTCATTTCCATTCTCCTTTATATTGATCTTATTTCTGAGACAGGGATATCTGCTTCTCCAGCAAATTCAAGAAATTCCTGTATCTCTTCATCGGTAAACTTCCAGCCGGCTCCTATATAAAAGCGAAGGAATTCGCTCATACATACTTCAGAGCCGATGTACGTTCTTTTCAGCTCTGCCAGTTCTTCCCGACGCTTTTCCTGACGAATGTAAGTCTCCTTATTTCGCTTCCACTCATCCTCAATTTGGGCAAGACGTTCTTCTTCCTGCTCCAGTTCCTCCGGGGATTCAAAAACGTCATAGTAACCACAGTCGCCATCCCAGCGCCAGCGGGTTATCTTTCCTGCCTCGTTTTCTGTGATTTCATATACTCGGTACATAGTTATCATCCTTTCCTTAATTATTCGATCAAATTATCATCCTCATTATTTGGGTATTACTATACCATCATCAGAAATTTTATAATGATCCAGCAGATCAAACTCATCCAAAAACAGCAGTTTCTCATTTACGGTAAGTTCCTGCGCACATTCAGACTTTATCGCTCCGATCCAGTCTTTGCGGTTTTGGAATGATGCAAACGAAGGATGCATAAGAAAAGCATCTATTGCGTCTTCTCTGATCACATCAGGGTTTACTTCTGCATCCAGACTGAAAAACCCATTTTCCGCAGGCAATTTTGCGCGGAAGATCTTCTTCTGGCAGACAGGGCAATACCCTGTCTTGATAAATTCTCTTTCAAATTTATCAAACGATGGCAAAGCACTCTGAATGGACTTACTAGGGCGCTCTGTATAGTAACAGTCGTACTCATCCTGCTTATCCTCTGTAACTTTGAGGTAAACCGTGCGTCCGCACATAGGACACATATTTTCAATAACTCCTGTATAATACATAATTATCTCCTTCTTTCTTTTATACAGAAAAAGAAGGCACTGCTGATGCAGCACCTTCCCATTTTACAGTTAACAGATGATTACAGACGCCGTTTAATAATACCAAGACGTCTGCCATTAACCCACGTATCTCCCACTCCAAAAGCATAGCATTTTCGGTTCGCTATGGCTCCGTATGTAGTGGAAATTGGAAGATCCGGCGTAATAACCGTGACCTTCATTTTATAGGTCTTTTTTTTATATTTGATCGTAATGGTCACTTTTCCTGGTTTCCCGGTAAAGCGGATTGTTCCCGTCTTACTGACAGTTGCAATCTGTCTGTTACTGGATCTGTATCTGCCAATAACATCGTAGTGCCCCTCTTCGGAACACTTGTCATGCAGTGGGCAGGACAGACTAACAGGATTCCCTTTAACGCATTGTACCATCATGGTCTCCTGCGCAAAATGTACCCTGCTTTTTCCCGCAGATGCCTGTACGGACACAGGCATTACAAAAGTCATAACAACTACTATTACAATTAAACCCATCCATTTTTTCATGTTTCATTCTCCTTTTATTCATATTGTGTTTTATTGTGTTTTTAGTTAAGGTTAAGCATCCGCATAAGCTCGTCCATTCCGTACATGCGATAATAGGAAACAAGAGTTTCCCTATCATCCTCATATCTAAGAACTCCAACTGCTACCTCTTTTTCAAGATCAGCAGAATAAGTAAGATTTACAAGCAGATCTCTTTGCTCTAAATCAAAGAAAACTACAGTATGCCGTACACCCTTCTTATACCATCCTGCATTCATTGAATGCTCCTGATCGTTTATAAGCTGCTTAACAATATCCGGTCTTTTGGACAGATAATTTTCCAGCTTCTTTGCTTTTAGCAGGAAAGATACCCTGTCCCGAACCTTCTTAAATACTGTCATCACTCCAAATCCTCCTTGTTATGTTATGATGAGGTATAAAATCCAATACCCTGCATTAAGGTCTCTAACAGCGCCCTGCAATCTGCAGTCCGTCGTTTACAGAATATGTATATACGTTTGTGGTCAGTACATCACATTCCGGTATAGCCGTGGCATTTACATCTTCTACCATCGAGTATAATTCCTCTGTATCAGATAAATCAGTGCCTTCTTTTACCGGGGCAACAATCATCTCGTGAATAGAACTTGGGAGGACGCACACTGTGTCTGCTCCAATTTTCTGGCAAATACCAGACATAAGTTCTCTATCCAGTACTGCCGCCGCCCCGTAATGCTGTGTGTTGTTCGTTACCACATACATTGGGATCTCATCAACGGCTGCAGCCATATCCTCATCCATCCAAGGGAACAAACGAATTGCCAAATCCATCATATTTTCGCTTGCCACATTTTTTGAGAGGTTTTCAAGTGCTACCTGATACAGTGTCTCTACAGAGACGTTCCACTTTTCCAAAAGTGAAGCATTGATAAATGCAGTACCGAATGCATCAGGATTGTCACCCAGTGGATTTTTTTGCGTAATATAAAAGCAGATAGTAAGATCAGGATCAAAGGTACAAGGTACATGCACCCTCTTATTTTTCACAATGCATGCTGCATTCTTTTCCATGTTTAACAGAACAGGAAAAACAATATCCTTTACCTCATCAAAATTCTGCAGTTTTTCTACAAGTTCAGACACCCCGGCATTATTCTGAGGATGCTCTGATATCTCCTGCAGACGGTTCCGGATACTTTTAACGGTCGCATCAACCACTTCCTCCATATCAGAGGTACTATGCTCGACATATTCCTTATACAGATCTTCAGCATAAATTGGTATGCCAATATTAGTACCGATTTTGATTATCAATGAAGTAGACGGCTCTGATCTGTTTGACCGATATATTTCATCTACACTGGCATCAAATGATGCTGTCACCTTCTTAATTAACAGTTCCTTAAATTCTTCATATGTTCTCATAAATCATTCTCCTTTTTTCTTCTTTTTAATTTGCTTAGTTACATACTTTTTATAAATTTTCATGTATCTTTTTAAAGCAGATACCAAAGGCTCTTCATCCTCTTTGATGACTTTTACAATCACGACAGCCGCAAATAATACACCAAATACATAGAGCATAGAAATCCAAATGCCATTTACCATATTTCTGATCGCTCTATGCAGATAAAATCTTATTTTTCTGTTTTTCAATAACGCTGCAATAATAGCTATCACAACAGAAATTATTATAAGATCCACTACCATAATAAAGAGATCATCACAGTAGCGATCAAAGACCCTATCATACGCCGTGTACTGTGACTGCCAAATTTTTGCAATTATTTTTCCCATTTCATTCTCCTTTTCTCCCCAAAAAGAGGAAGGACGCAGCACAGCCGCGTCCTTTCAGTTACATTATCATTTTAATTACAGATTACTAATCCACAGGCAGATTACCCCATCCACCTGGAATAGGCACAAAGCCATCCGCCGTAGGCTTCTGTCTTTCATCCGGCTTTTCCGCAGGCATTCCATCTACCGGCATGGCATCGCTTTTTTCCTGTTTTTTTGCTTCAAGAAACTCTGCTCTGCTCGCATTTACTTTCCAGGCAGTTCTTGCGTTACCATCCCTATCTGTAAACCTTTCAAGGGAGAGCCGTCCTTCTACCCAGATGGCAACACCCTTCTTGAAATACTTACTTACGAAATCGGCCACTCTGTCAAAGAATGTACAGTTTATAAATTCTGTATGCTCAGTTTCAGAAGTGCCTGTTTTTATAGAAACAGCAATACTGTTTCTGAGGACAGACTTCTTGTTTTCTGTCGCAGTAAAGTATTTATGATCCTGCGAAAATCTTCCAGCAATCAACGCTTTGTTGATACACTGATCAGTTGTATACGCCTCCGTTACATAAACCTCTGTGAAGCTTTCTGCATTATCGTTTGCATCCTTATACCGTTTCGTATCAAGACGCCCAAATACAATAATATTACTTCCGACTTCAATTTTTGAGATTCTTTCTGCAAGATCATTTTCCGATCTGCAAATGAAGGAAGTAACACTATCATTCTTTTTATCCTGCTGGGACAAATAAAAATGACATACCGGTTTCTTCTCTTGTGTGTACCGAAGTTCCATCTTTGCCAGAATTCCTGACAAAATCAATAAGTTTTTCTGCATAAATATCATCCTCCTTTTTTATTCTTTCCATTTGCAGAAATTTTGTTCGACCAGTAGCTTTACCATGTTCTCTAATCGAATTAGTTACAAAAAAGCAATAAAAAAAGACACAAAGCAAAGTGCTCTATGTCTTATACTTATTATTACTTTTAACTTTAAATCATTCTCCTTTTTGCACGTACCTGTTTTAACAGGAATTTTACAAAACCGATAACTAATAGAATATTCCAACAAGGAATAACTGTTATCAAAAACCGATACAATACAATACAAAATGATTATGATTTGATTATACCCGTCTATCAGGGAAATTGCAATAAAAAACTCACACTTATCCTGCCCACAAACAGTCTTGTGGTATATCCGACAAAAAAATAGATCCTTTCACCGCAGACACATTCCATATATGCCATATATATTCCAGCTTTCTTCCGCATACAAAAAAAGTATCCGAAACCTGTGATAAGGTTCCGGATAACTTTTTTACATTTCTTTTAAGCACACAAGTTCAGTTAGCGTAATATCAAAAGCCTCTTCTTCTGAATATACACCAGTCTTTATATCACGAAGTTTGGCACCGATGATATTCATACCCTGTACAATCTTTTCTACAGGCATATTTCCCATCGTATTTGAAAAGGCTCCCTGCTCTCTCACACTATATCCCAGCTTGCTTAAATATGCAACTCGATATTCCTTGAAGAGAATTGCCAAAAGTCCAAATGCATTAAAATCTTTTTCCCTTTTCAGCCGTTCTGCCTCATCAAGCAGCTGTCCTATATTTCCCTGCGCAAGCATGGAAGCTATTTTAAAGCGTTTTCCTTCTCTAAGATCCGGAGTATTACGGACAACATCATCAACGGTAATACTATCACCAAGATACTTAAGCTGACCAATATAATTTTCTACAGTCAGCAGATTTGTTTCTTCATGATTCGAGTAATCCAACCGATCTAACAGCATATCCACTGCTGCCGGTTCTATGACGGCGTCCTGCTGCTTTACAATATAGTCCACCTGCTGCCGCAACAACTTATCTTTTGCTGTTATTTTAGAATAGGGAATAACTGTTGCAACTTCTTTGATTTTTGAAATGCCACAATCCTTTTCTGTCACTTTATCAACGATAACCAGCAAATACTTCGATTTATTTTCTTTAAGTCCGCTCATAAACTGTAGATAATCTTTAGAAGAAATCATCTTCGTATCAGGCACGCATAAAGTAGCATATAGCTGGTCAGTAAATAGATTAAATGTACACAAAAAGCTTTGCGCTGCATAGGGATCATCAAATTCCTGATAGCCATACACTGGATTTTCACAGCGCAATTTGAAGTTTTCTTTCTGTCTCCGGATAGCCCAAGGCTCATTTCCATATATAACATAACATCCCATCTCTTTACCTCCTATGCTTTCAGATACTTAGGCAGCGTCCGCTCAAAGAAACAATGCATATCAGGTAATACCCTGTATACTGCAACTTCCTTTATAAAATCCCGGTAAACACTGACCTTTACTCTCGATGCCGTATCTTTTGATAAAATAATTCCTTTTCCGATCAAGAATCTAAAAAATTCATGATTAAAATCTCTGTATCCCACTTTTTATTCTCCTTTTCTAATCTTCATATTCATCTTCGTGGTAAAGTTCCCCGTCATATCCTTTTTCCATGGTAGCAGGATAACAATCCTGACATACATGTCTAAAAGGTACGCCATGACAATCCTTTGTCCAGCGCATATACTGTTTGCCGCTTTTTTTGTTACAAACCGGACACGTATACATATCTACCGGATCAATAACACGTGCATAGATAGCAAACAGATCATCGGCAGTAATATTACTGCCATCCGCTTTCATTACCACAGCTCTACCGTTTATCGTATCCCATGGATGACCGTATTTTACCTGATCTTCATCGTACTCTCCGGCATTTACAAGATACCTGCTGACAGTATCACTGGTTTTGCTTTCAGAACCTGTAACGAGTACATATTCCTGATTTTCGCCAAAAACAGTTTTATCGATGTTATCACAACCTATGATTTTTAACAGGCTGTGATTTTCCGCAGAAATTTCAGAGATCACATCTTCTTTCTGCCAGTCAGTTGTAATGACAAGTGCTTTTACATTGTTCATTTCCATTCTCCTTCCATCTAAAAGAGCAGGCATATTCATATACCTGCTCCCAATTCTTCTTTTAATTTTTGATCAAAATAAGGTTACTCTTCATCCGGTTCATCTAACCCCAGCCATTCCATTTCTACTGGTGAAAGATTACAGGTTTCTTCAAAATACTCATTCGCACTCTCAGGATCATCTTCCACAAGACCGTCTTTAAAGAGCGTCAGAAGTTCTTCCATCCTGCACCGGGGAATATATTTTTCACCGGTGAAAATACGGAAAAATTCCAAGGCATTCGATAATTCTTCTACCTTATCTGTACCCGTGTAGGTGTAATAAATCCCCTGATTCCACTGATTATCTTCAGCTTCTTCCGGATCATAGCCAATCGCCACAACAAATGATGTATCTGTTTCATTCTGAAGCAGTGCTACATTTTTTCTTTTTACGATTTCATTCCATTTCATATTCATTCTCCTTTCATTTATGAAACCTTTACTTGTTCTAATAATTTACTTTCATCAAGGACACAGCTGCTGTCTGCATTTTTCAGGAAGCATAATTCCTTCATTGCACGAGTTGAAGCAACATAAAACAGGCGCACGTCCATTGATTCATTATCATCGTCTGAAACCTCTCCGGCATATGACTCCGTATCATATAAAATAACGACCGGCCATTCTTTTCCTTTGCAGGAATGTGCGGTGATCAGAGTCACACAATCCTTGATTGGATATTCGATCTTCTTTTCATCACCGTATACTATCATATCTTTCATAGTCTCATACAACTCATCAAGACTTTCCGTGTAACGAGCAACCGTAGTGACTGCATCTTCTGACGGGCTTTCGTCAAGATCATAATATGCGGCCATTCTTGCTACAAACCTTTCCGGTGTTTCATTTAACTGTTTTTTTGCAAAAACAAGCATTTCGTGCACATCGTCCGTCAGCATACCATTCTTCATATTTTCAAACCACTCATTATCCTTTTCAAGCAGATATCCAATACGCAGAAGGGCATTCTTCTCGCTGTCCTTTTCCAAGATGTATGAGAGCACATTTTTACAGATATTAAACAAAAAATCACTGACCACGTAGGCAGACGCCAGTTCGGTCGGTGATTTCAATCGGTCATGCAGCATGACAAGTGATTTATTGGTTGTTGCCACCACAGCTATATCACTATAGCCATAACCAGCACCAATATAATGGTTAATAAGACGGTCAACCGTATCTGGTGTATTGTCTTTCACATACCACGGATCATTACCTTCTGCTGCGAACTCGCCACAGAGGATCTGTTTACCAATTCTCTGTTTACTATCCATAAGTGAGAGGATTTCGTTATTAAAATCCACAAGTTTTCTGGTAGTTCTGTAATTTACAGGTAAAAAAAGTGTTACAGCGTCCGGATGTCTCTTTTTAAATGCATGTACATA
>OFMT01002342.1_pt1 | contig 11439 bp, 10 predicted proteins | sample 1541891 | NCBI WGS metagenome assembly OFMT01 (sample SAMN04209230, study PRJEB22552) | human gut metagenome | biome: gut; material: feces | host: Homo sapiens | place: USA: Oklahoma | reverse complement strand
GAATACATTATTCAAGAATGAAACATTTAAGGATACATTATTCAATATAACATCATTCAAGAATGAAGCATTTAAGGATACATTATTCAATATAACATCATTTAAGAATGTATCGCTGGTGGCAGTGTCATTGGTAATGGCGTCTCTTGTCTTTTCGGGTTGTGGTAGCAGTGACAATGGTGTAAAAAAGATTATCAATGTATCATATGATCCTACAAGAGAATTGTACGAGAACATTAATCCTTTATTTGAAAAGGATTATGAAGAAAAATATGGAGAGCAGGTAGAAGTAGTTACTTCGCATGGGGGCTCAGGCGCCCAGGCCCGCTCGGTTGTTGAAGGATGTAATGCAGATGTTGTCACACTTGCCCTTGAACATGACATATCTTTAATAGAAAGAACAGGACTGATAGATGCGGGGTGGAAGGATGAGTATGCCGACAACTCTGCACCTTACACCTCAACAATAGTATTTCTTGTGAGAAAAGGCAATCCACTTGCTATAAAGGATTGGAATGATCTTGTTGAGGACGGAGTTGAAGTTATTACTCCGGATCCAAAAAGCAGTGGTGGAGCATGTTGGAATTTTTTTGCGGCATTATCCTATGCAAAAGCTAGGTTTATAGATGAAGCAGAACAGAAGGAGTTTATGAAAAAGCTTTATGGCAATGTATCGGTAATGGATTCGGGAGCAAGAGGTTCTACTACAACATTTGTGGAAAATGGAAAGGGAGATGTGCTCATTTCCTGGGAGAATGAAGCTATTGCCACGATTCGCAGTTATCCGGATGAATATGAGATGGTTACTCCTTCAGTCAGTATTCTTGCTGAGCCAAGTGTGGCGATTGTTGATGATAATGTAAAGAGCAACAAAACAGAAAAAGAAGCTGATGAGTACATAAAGTTCCTATATACGAAGGATGCTCAGAAAATTATTGCAGAGAATGGATACAGACCTGTGGACAAGGATGTTTTGAATGAGTTTGCAGATTCATTTGACATGTCAGTTGAGTTAAGCAGGATTGAAGATTTTGGTGGATGGGACAAGGCCTATAAGGATTATTTTGACGAAGGAGCGTATTTTGATGAAATATACGAATAAGACCAGAGTTATTCCAGGGTTTGGACTGAATATGGGCATAGTTATTACAATGTTGTCAGTTATTGTGCTGATTCCGCTGGTATCTGTCCTTGTATATTCATTGAAACTGTCCCCGGCTGAATTTATAGAAACGATTACAAGGGAAAGCGTCAGGAATGCATTTGTGACAAGTATTGGGTGCTCACTTATGGCAGCAATTATTAACAGTATATTTGGTGTAATAATGGCATGGACACTTGTCAGATATGAATTTCCGGGAAAACGTTTAATCGATGGATTTATTGAGCTTCCATTTGCTCTTCCAACGGCAGTTGCAGGCATCACACTTTCTAAACTTTATGCGGAAGATGGTTTGCTTGGAAAACCTATTAGTATACTAGGTATAAAGGTTTCCTACACAAAGCTTGGAATTATAGTTGCTCTTGTATTTGTAGGAATACCATTTGTAGTAAGAAGTGTTCAGCCTGTTTTGGAAAAAATGGATGGAAGTTACGAGGAAGCGGCATGTATGCTTGGAGCTTCACAGAGGCAGACATTTTTCAAGGTTGTTCTGCCAGAATTAAGACCGGCAGTGCTGACAGGTTTTGGACTGGCATTTGCAAGGGGAATCGGTGAGTATGGAAGTGTTATATATATATCGGGAAACAGTAAAAAAGAAAAAACACAGGTTTTATCCTATGTAATTATGCAGAAGCTTGGCTATATAGATTACGCCGGAGCAACAGCAATAGCACTTGTTATGCTGATAATATCATTTTTGCTTTTACTTGCAATTAATATTATTCAGGTTAAGCAGCAGTCAAGAGTAAACGTATAAGATGAGGTATAACTCAAAACGCAAAAACAAAGTGCAAAAACAAAGCACAAAAACAAAGCGCAAAAACAAAGCGCAAAAACAAAGCACAAAATTAAAGCGCAAAATAAAGCACAACTCAAAGCGCAAAACTAAAGCAAAAAACTAAAGCGCAAAATCAAAAAAATCCCAAGGGGCGGTGGATATGACAGAGGCAGAAAAACTTGAAAGAAAAAAGAAAATAACAAAAATATGTATGATAGCTCTTACGGTTTCATTTATTGTGCTGATGCTTATTATACCACTTATAACAGTGATTACCGGCGCTCTTAAGGAAGGCTTTTCATTCTATATAAAAGCGGTATCAACCGAGTACGTTGCAAACGCTCTTAAGGTAACATTGATAGCAACTGTTTTTGCACTGGCGGTGAATACATTATTTGGACTGTCGGCGGCATGGGTTCTTACAAAGTTTTCCTTCCGGGGCAAACAGTTCCTTGCAACATTAATTGATATTCCGTTTTCCATATCACCTGTCATTGCAGGACTTGCATTTCTTATGACTTTTGGAAGACTTGGTTTTGCTTATCCGGTCATCAGATGGATAAATGAGACCTTTGGATGGAATATAAGAATCACCTTTGCACTTCCTGGAGTTATTCTTGCAACCATATTCGTTACATTTCCTTATGTTTCAAGAGAAATCATTCCTATTCTCAATGCAGAAGGAAAAGACGAAGAAGAGGCAGCAGCGCTTATGGGTGCTGGAGGATTCAAGATTTTCACAAAGATCACCCTGCCACAGATAAAATGGGGACTTGTATACGGAATTATATTGTGTACGGCAAGGGCTTTAGGAGAGTTTGGTGCGGTAAATGCCTTGTCAAAGACAAGAGGTGAAACATTTACCCTGCCACTAGAAATAGATGCGCTTTATATGTCAGGAACAAAGGAATCGGTTACGGCGGCATTTGCAGTATCATCCTTACTTGTGCTGATAGCTGTAGTGATTCTGATTCTCAAAAATATTCTTGAATATAAAACAAAAAGGAAGAGCAGAAAATAATCATGGGAGGACTTTCATATGTATGTTGAAATGAAGAATATATACAAGCAATACGGAAGCTTTCTTGCATCGGATGATGTGAGCTTTGGAATAGAAAAGGGAAAATTAGTTGCACTTCTTGGTCCTTCCGGAAGTGGAAAAACAACACTCCTTCGAATGATTGCGGGATTGGAAAATCCTAATTCAGGAGATATATACATAGACGGCAAGCGAATAAATGATATACCTGCCGCAAAAAGGGGTATAGGCTTTGTGTTTCAGAATTATGCACTTTTCAGGTACATGACAGTATTTGATAACATTGCATTTGGATTAAAGCTCCAGAAAATGCCAAAGAACAAAATAAAGGAAAGAGTTAAGGAGCTTTTGGAACTTACCGGTCTTGAAGGTCTTGAGAAAAGATATCCAAATGAGCTGTCAGGTGGCCAGAGGCAGAGGGTAGCATTTGCCAGAGCCCTGGCGCCTAATCCGGGAGTGCTGCTTCTTGATGAGCCATTTGCGGCAATTGATGCAAAGGTTAGAAAAGATCTTAGAAGCTGGCTTAAGGAAATGGTTAGCAAATTAGGAATTACAAGTATATTTGTTACCCACGATCAGGATGAGGCAGTGGAAGTTGCCGATGAGATAATAATTGTTAATCATGGAAGAATTGAACAAAAGGGTTCTCCTTTTGAAATATATAAAGAGCCACAGACTCCGTTTGTTGCACAGTTCGTTGGTAATTCAACAGTTGTAGAAGATTATGACAGACTGAAGGGCTTCGACAAAATATCTAATGCCGAGAGAGCGGTTTTGCGACCTGAATTTGTGAAGATATCCAAAAGCGGAAAGCTTGACAGATATATGAGTGCTGCGGAGGAAGGCATTGTTGAGGATGTATGCTTCAGGGGTAACAGGGTTGATGTTACCGTTAACGTTAACGGAATAAGCATTGTTGGTGAAAGATCCTTAGAAAAGGATGCTGTAAATGTAGGGGAAAAGGTTCACGTACTTATATACAGATTGTACTTATTTGATGAGAACAGGACTTATTTCATGGAAAATAAGGAAATGCAGGAAAACGATGTATTTTATATTTAATTTATATTATTCCTATTGACATAGTGGGAATTGAGGTGTAATATAATGCCAACAGGTTGAAGGAAATACAAAAACTTCAAAACATACTCCGAATGTGAGGGATGAAAAATATGAACATTAATAATAAAAAAGTTATAGATACAGATATTCTTATAATTGGAGGCGGAACAGCAGGATGCTTTGCTGCACTTACTATAAGAGAACATTCTGATTACAGTATTGTAATTGCTGAAAAAGCCAACATAGAGAGAAGCGGATGCCTGGCAGCCGGAGTTAATGCAATTAATGCTTACATAATTAATGGAAGAAAGCCAGAAGATTATGTGGATTATGCAGTGAAGGATGCTGACGGAATTGTAAGAGAAGACCTTTTGCTTACAATGTCAGAAAGACTTAACGAAGTAACTGAGAAGATGGAAAAGCTTGGTCTTGTAATTCTTAAGGATGAGAATGGCGAATATGTTTCAAGAGGTAACAGAAACATTAAGATCAACGGAGAGAATATTAAACCACTTCTTGCAGAAGCTACAAGAAATCTTAAGGATGTAAGTATTTTAAACAGGGTAAATATTACAGATTATATTATAAATGATGGAAAAATCGAAGGAGCATTTGGTTTTTCAATCGAAGATGGCACAGCCTATGAGATCAGGGCAAAAAAAGTTTTATGTGCCACAGGAGGAGCCGCAGGTCTTTACAAGCCTAACAATCCGGGTTTCTCAAGACATAAAATGTGGTACCCGCCATTTAATACCGGTGCAGGATATGCAATGGGTATAAGGGCCGGTGCAGAGATGACAACCTTTGAGATGAGATTCATAGCCTTAAGGTGTAAGGATACTATAGCACCTACAGGAACAATAGCCCAGGGAGTTGGAGCAAAGCAGATCAATTCACTTGGAGAGGTTTATGAAGATAAATATGGTCTTACAACTTCAGAACGTCTTTATGGAACAGTTAAGGAGAATATTGAAGGAAGAGGGCCATGTTACCTTAGAACAAAGGGTATAAGCGAAGACAAGGACGAATCCCTTAAAAAAGCTTATTTGAATATGGCACCAAGCCAGACACTTAAGTGGATTGAAGAAGGCAGGAATCCAAGTGAGGAAAATGTTGAGATAGAAGGAACAGAGCCTTACATAGTAGGTGGTCATACAGCTAGTGGATACTGGGTTGATACTAACAGACAGACTACAGTTAAGGGCCTTTACGCAGCCGGAGATGTGGCAGGAGGATGTCCACAGAAATATGTAACCGGAGCAATGGTTGAGGGTGAGATTGCAGCGCTTCATATGATTGAAGAGCTTGACAGAGAATCAGATCCTAAGGCAGATAAAGATGATGAATATTTCAACAGTTTATTTGATAAGAAAATTGAAGAATATAACAAAATTCTTAATAATAAAAACAGCTTATATGGTGTGGAGCAGTTAGAGGAAGCCATGCAGAAGGTTATGGATTCCTACGCAGGAGGAATCGGAAGCCATTATCAGTTCAATGAAAAGCAGCTTTGCCTTGCAGAAGATAAGATTGACAGAATTGAGAAACTTGCTAAGAATGCAGGGGCAGAAGATATGCATGAATTGATGTTTGTATATGAGATTAGGGAAAGACTTACAGTCTGCAAGGTGCTTATAGCACATTTGAAAGCTAGAAAAGAAACAAGATGGCACTGTTTTGATGAAAATCTTGATTATCCTGACAAGGATGATAACTATCTTAAGTACATTAATTCCAGAATGGAGGATGGAAAGATAGTTATATTAGACAGAGCTCTTGTAAGAAGGGGTGAAATATATGAGCATAGCAATTGACAAAGATAAGTGCAGGGCTTGCGGCAGGTGTGAAAAGGTCTGTCCGGGAACACTGATATCAGCTGATGAGTCAGGTAAGGCATATATGAAGTATCCTAAGGACTGCTGGGGATGCTCATCATGTATTAAGGAATGCAGGTTTGGAGCTATTGCTTTATATATCGGAGCTGATTCAGGAGGCAATGGAAGCCTTATGAGAGTTGAGAATAAGGGAGACATTCTTAACTGGAATGTAACCTTGAATGATGGAACTGTAAAGACAATAGCAATCAATAAAAAAGAAGCCAATAAGTATTAGAAAATGAGGCAACACAGGAGGTTTAATATGAGCGGATTATCACATCTTGATGAACTTGAAGCAGAAGCAATATATATTATAAGGGAAGTGGCAGCAGAATGCGAAAAGCCTGTAATGCTGTACTCAATCGGAAAGGACAGTTCAGTAATGCTTCATCTGGCACTTAAAGCATTCTATCCTGAGAAGCCACCATTTCCTTTCTTACATGTTAACACAACATGGAAATTTAAGGAAATGATTGAATTCAGAGATAAGACAGCTGAGAAATATGGAATAGAGATGCTTGAATACATTAACGAAGACGGAGTTAAGAGAGGCATCAATCCATTTGATCACGGTTCAGCTTATACAGATATTATGAAAACGCAGGCCCTTAAGCAGGCCCTTAACAAATGGGGCTTTACAGCTGCATTTGGTGGTGGAAGACGAGATGAGGAGAAGTCAAGAGCCAAGGAAAGAATCTTTTCATTCCGTAATGAGAACCATGCCTGGGACCCTAAAAACCAGAGACCTGAGATGTGGAAGCTTTACAATTCCAAGATTCATAAGGGAGAGAGCATACGAGTATTCCCAATCTCTAACTGGACTGAAACAGATATATGGAAGTACATTCAGAGAGAGAATATTGATATAGTTCCACTTTATTTTGCCAAAGAAAGACCGGTTGTATACAGGGATGGCAACATAATCATGGTGGATGATGACCGTATGAAGTTAAGACCGGGAGAAAAAATCGAGATGAAGAGCGTAAGATTCAGAACCCTTGGATGTTATCCTCTTACCGGTGGATGCGAGTCAACAGCCACAACACTTCCAGAGATTATTGATGAAACACTTTCAGCAGTATCTTCTGAGAGAACAACCAGAGTTATTGATAACGAGGCAGCAGGCAGTATGGAAAGAAGAAAGAGAGAGGGGTATTTCTAGTATGAGCGGATTACTTAAATTTATAACATGCGGAAGTGTAGATGATGGTAAATCAACACTTATAGGACATATTTTATACGATTCAAAGCTTTTATATGCAGATCAGGAAAAGGCCCTTGAGCTTGACAGCAAAGTGGGAAGCAGAGGAGGAGCAATTGACTATTCACTTCTTCTTGATGGACTTATGGCTGAACGTGAGCAGGGAATAACAATCGATGTAGCGTATCGTTATTTTACTACAGATAAGAGGAGCTTCATTGTAGCTGATACACCAGGTCATGAGGAATATACAAGAAACATGGCTGTAGGCGCATCATTTGCTGACCTCGCCGTAATTCTTATAGATGCAAAACAGGGTGTTTTAGTACAGACAAGAAGACATGCAAGAATATGTGCATTAATGGGAATTAAATATTTTGTATTTGCAGTTAACAAGATGGACCTTGTTGGATACGATGAGAAGAGATTTGAAGAAATAAAGGAGCAGATACTTGAGCTTAAGGAAGAACTTTCACTTGAAAGCATCAAAATAATTCCAGTATCAGCAACAGAAGGTGACAACGTTACCAGGAAATCAGATAACATTCCCTGGTACAAGGGTGGGGCACTCTTATCATACCTTGAGGATATTGATGTAACTGAGAAAAAGACAGAGGAAGGTTTCTACATGCCGGTACAGAGAGTGTGCCGTCCAGACCATACCTTCAGAGGTTTCCAGGGACAGATTGAGTCAGGAAGCGTATCAGTTGGAGATGAGGTCATAACACTTCCAAGTAATGAGCACGCACATGTAAAGTCAATTCTTATTGGTGATAAGGAAAGCAAAACAGCAGAAACAGGAAGACCTGTTACTATCCAGCTTGACAAGGAAGTTGATGTATCAAGAGGATGCGTTCTTTCAAAGGCAACAAAGCTTCCTGTAAGCAAATCATTTACAGCCACAATACTCTGGATGGACGATGGAGAGCTTACAGCAGGAAAGGAATACCTTGTAAAGGTTGGAACAAAGCAGATTCCAGGTGTTCTTAAAAATATACAGTACAAGATAGATGTCAATACAGGTGAATACATACCAGCATCAGTTCTTAAGAAAAATGAGATTGCTGTATGCGATATATCTCTTCAGGAAGAAATCGTACTTGACAGATTTACAAAGCATAAAACACTTGGAGAGCTTATTCTTATAGACAGAGTAACAAATATGACATCAGCATGTGGTGTTGTTGAAAACTCTGAGGTAGACGACAGAACAGATCTTAAATGTGCATTTGCATATGGAAATCTTAAGGCAAAGGGAGATATATTCGAAGAATATTATTACAACCTTGAAACAATGGCAATTACCAAGGTAAGACCAGAGGGCAAGACCTACACATTGAATGATACTATTCCGGTTGAGGGAGAAAGCTATAATTATCCTGACAGCTTTGACGTAGTAGTACTTCGTGACCGTGTTGCCGTTAAGGTAAGAGACAGAGTAATTAAGGAGATTGTTCCATTTGACAAGTATGAATACGACAATGCTCCTGTTATAAACGGTAGAGGATTTGAGGTTCTTGTAAGTGACAAGGCTTCGGCAAATGAATTCTTTGCAGAGCTTAAAAAGGTATCATATAACGCAGACAGCGCATTTTTCAATAAATGGCTTAAGTTTGAAACATACAGAAGAATAGTATTCAGAGATGAAACATGGGATTAATTACAAAAGCTTGGAGGCAGGAAAATATGGGATTTAACACATCACTTTTACACCAGGCTGCAACAGGGGATAAGGTTACAGGTGCAACACTTACACCTGTATACCAGTCCAGTGCATTTTATCAGCCTTCTGCAAAACAGCATGAGAAATTATTTAATAACAAGGCGGACGGATTTTCATATACAAGAATAAATAATCCGACAATAGCAGCATTTGAACAGAGAATGACTGTATTAGAGGGAGGAATCGCATCAGTAGCATGTGCCTCAGGAATGGCAGCTATAACAAATGCCCTTCTTAATATCGTAAGATCCGGAGAAGAAATTGTTGCCGGTACAAGCCTTTATGGTGGAACAATAGATTTATTTCACGATATGGAGGCCTTCGGAATAAAGACAAATTTCGTTGATGGCAATGACCTTGATGCTGTAAGAGCGGCAGTAAATGATAAAACAAGAGTAATATTTGCAGAGACAATTGGAAATCCTAAGCTTGATGTAATTGATATTGAAGCATTGTCAGAGCTTGCACATGAATACCAGGTGCCTCTTGTTATAGACAATACAGTGGCAACAGCATATCTTGTAAAACCATTAGAGCTTGGAGCAGACATAGTTGTTAATTCTACTTCAAAATTTATAAATGGTCACAGCAATGCAATAAGTGGTGTGATAACTGACAGTGGAAAATTCAAATATGATGTTGAAAAATATCCATTAATGAAGGATTATAAGAAGTTTGGCAAATTTGCCTATACAGCAAAGCTTCGTAATGGTCTTTTCAGAAATACAGGTGCATGTTTGTCTCCACAGACTGCATTTTATAACCTCATTGGAATGGAAACACTGGGGCTTAGAATGGAGAGAGCCTGTGAAAATGCGATGAATCTTGCTAAATATATAGACAGTATAGATGGAATTATAGTAAACTATCCTGGATTGGAATCAAGCAAATGGCATGAAAAAGCAGATAAGGTTCTTAAAAATGGATATGGAACTATTCTTACCATCAGAGTTGGAAGTAAGGAAAAAGCATTTGATATAATGGATCGTCTTACAATTCCTCTTATTGTATCCAATATAGGTGATACAAAGACTTTAATTGTTCATCCGGAATCAACACTTAGCGTACACAGTACACCAAAGGAAAAGGAAGATGCGGATGTATATGGCGATCTTATACGAATAAGTGTTGGAATTGAAGACATAGAAGACCTTATAAAAGATTTTGATAATGCCATTAACAACAACCAATAAAAGACGTTATCATTAGTTAGGAGGAAAAAAATATGGCAGTTGATTATGCAACACTTAAAAAAGGTGGATTCATGCGCCAGAAACAGAAAAACAATTTTTCATTAAGACTTCAGGTGGTAGGAGGTAATCTTACAGCTGAGAATCTTAAGAAAATAGCAGAGGTTGCTGAGAAATACGGTGATGGACATGTTCATCTTACTTCAAGACAGAGTGTGGAAATTCCATTTATTAAGCTTGATAATATAGATGAGGTTAAGGATTTGCTTGCAGAAGGTGGTGTAAAACCGGGAGTATGCGGACCACGTGTTAGAACAGTAACTGCATGTCAGGGTAATCAGGTCTGTCCAAGCGGAAACATTGATTCATATGACATTGCTAAGGAAATAGACAAAAGATATTATGCAAAGGAGCTTCCACATAAGTTCAAATTTGGTGTTACAGGATGCCAAAACAACTGTCTTAAGGCAGAGGAAAATGATGTTGGAATCAAGGGTGCATCAATTGTTTCCTGGGATAAGGATGCCTGCATCATGTGTGGTGTCTGTTTAAAGGCCTGCAGAGAGGGTGCAATCACAGAAGAAAATGGTGAACTTAAGCTTGATACAGATAAGTGTAACTATTGTGGAAGATGTGAGAAAGCCTGTCCAACAGATGCATGGAAGGGTGAAAACGGATATATCGTGTCATTTGGCGGATTATTTGGTAATAAGATACATAGAGGCGAGGAGCTTATACCGGTTGTTACATCAAAGGAGCAGCTTTTCAGAGTTACAGATGCTGCAATTAATTTCTTTAATGAGAATGCTAATCCGGGAGAAAGATTCCGCTTTACACTTGAAAGAGTTGGAATTGACAAGTTCAAGGAAGTAATAAACAAAGCCTATCAGGGCTGATAATATTATAAAACGACTATCAGGAGGTACAGATTATGGCAGAATTTGAAATTGATGAGAGAGTAGACATTACGGATGTGGTTTGTCCAGTCACTTTTGTTAAGGCAAAGGTTGCAATGGAGGAACTTGAAATCGGACAGATTCTTGCAGTAAGGATGAACGACGGAGAACCAGTCCAGAATGTACCAAGAAGCTTTAAAGATGAGGGACAGCAGATTCTCAAGCTCATAAACAACGAAGATGGAACCTATGACCTTATATTGAAAAAAATAACAGAATAAGAAAAGGGTGATAAATATGGCAGCCAGAGTTAGTAAAGAATCATTTGAAAATGAAGTTTTAAAATGTGACATTCCGGTAGTCGTTGAGTTTTATTCGGATTCCTGCATACCATGCAAGCAGTTATCCCCAATCCTTGGAGGAATTGAAGACGATTACGAAGACAGGGTAAAAGTTGTAAAGGTAAATGTTAATTATGATTATGAACTTACCTCAGAGTATCAGGTAATGG
>OFMT01002332.1_pt1 | contig 11484 bp, 6 predicted proteins | sample 1541891 | NCBI WGS metagenome assembly OFMT01 (sample SAMN04209230, study PRJEB22552) | human gut metagenome | biome: gut; material: feces | host: Homo sapiens | place: USA: Oklahoma | reverse complement strand
AGTTCCCGATCAACTGGTGCCCATCATGTAAGACAGGTCTTGCCAATGAAGAGGTTGTTGATGGATGCTGTGAAAGATGTGGTTCAAAGGTAACTAAGAAGAACCTTAAGCAGTGGATGTTAAAAATCACAAAATATGCTGACAGACTTCTTGAGGATCTGGACAGGCTTGAGTGGCCTGAAAAGGTTAAGAAGATGCAGACAGACTGGATCGGAAGAAGCTATGGTGCAGAAGTTGATTTTGCAGTAGAAGGACATGACAAGAAGGTTACAGTATATACAACAAGACCAGATACACTTTATGGTGCTACATTTATGGTACTTGCTCCTGAACATGAGATGGCTAAGGAGCTTGCTACTGATGAAACACGTGAAGCAGTTGAAGATTATATATTCAAGGCATCTATGAAATCATCTGTTGACCGTCTCCAGGATAAGGAGAAGACAGGTGTATTTACAGGAAGCTATGCAATAAATCCGCTTAACAATGAAAAGATACCTATCTGGCTTTCAGATTACGTTCTTGCAGATTATGGTACAGGAGCAATTATGTGTGTACCTGCCCATGATGACAGAGACTTTGAATTTGCTAAGAAATTTGACATTCCTGTTATCCAGGTAATTGCAAAGGATGGTAAGGAAATTGAAAATATGACTGAAGCATATACAGAGGCTTCAGGTACAATGATCAATTCAGGTGACTGGAATGGAATGGAATCATCTGTTCTTAAGAAGGAAGCACCTGCAATGATAGAGAAGATGGGATTTGGACGTAAGACAGTTAACTACAAGCTTCGTGACTGGGTATTCTCAAGACAGCGTTACTGGGGCGAGCCAATTCCAATCGTACACTGTGAAAAATGTGGTGCTGTTCCTGTTCCGGAGGAGGAGCTTCCACTTCTTCTTCCAGAGGTAGAAAGCTACCAGCCAACAGGTACAGGAGAATCACCTCTTGCTGATATTACTGACTGGGTTAATACAACATGTCCTTGCTGTGGAGGTCCTGCAAAACGTGAGACTAACACAATGCCTCAGTGGGCAGGTTCATCATGGTATTTCCTCAGATATGTTGACAGTAAGAATGATAAAGAGCTTGTATCCAAGGAAAAGGCTTCCAAGTATCTTCCTGTTGATATGTATATCGGAGGAGTTGAGCATGCTGTTCTTCACCTTCTGTATTCAAGATTTTATACCAAGTTCCTTTATGACATTGGTGTTATAGATTTTGATGAGCCATTTACAAAGCTCTTTAACCAGGGTATGGTATGTGGACGTGATAAGGTGACTGGTGCAGCAACAAAGATGAGTAAGTCACTTGGTAATATTGTAAGTCCTGATGATATCGTAAGAGATTATGGTTGCGACGCCTTAAGACTCTATGAATTATTTATCGGACCACCAGAGCTTGATTCAATCTGGGATGACAGAGGACTTGATGGAATCTACAGATTCATTAATCGTTTCTGGAAACTTGCTATTGACAGCAAGGATAAGGATATTAAGCCTACAGAAGAGACAGAAAGACTTCGTCATAAGCTTGTAATGGATATAACAAAGAGACTTGAAGCATTCAGTCTTAATACTGTTGTCAGCGGATTTATGGAGTACAACAACAAGATGTACGACATTGCCAAGAAACAGGGTGGAATAGACCGGGAGCTTATTGAGACAATGACAATTCTTCTTGCACCATTTACTCCTCATGTTGCTTCAGAAATCTGGGAGCAGTATGGACATGAAGGAAGCATCTTTGAAGAAAGATGGCCGGAATTTGATGAGGGCAAGACTGTTGAAAATACAGCAGAGATTGCAGTTCAGATAAATGGTAAGACAAAGGGAACACTTGTAATTTCACTTGATTCATCAAAGGATGAAGTAATTGCAGCAGCAAAAGAATCTATTGCTGACAAGCTTACAGGTAATATTGTAAAAGAAATCTATGTTCCTGGAAGAATCGTAAACATTGTTATGAAATAATTATCATAAAGTATATTAATATCATTATAAAAAGAAATGTCCTGGACAGTATAAGCACCAGGACATTTTTTTATCTCAGTCTGGAAGACTCCCACTCTTGCAAGTGGTGACTAATAACAAATAAGAATATATTATTTAACGCTGACCAGAATCACACACCAGGTCTCACATGTGTTCGACATGAATGATATACAGGTGGGTTATGGCGGATTGAAAAAAAAGTGTTGCATTTTCAAAAAAACGGTGTTATAGTTCATATAGAACAGATGAAATAGAAAAACAGATGTGTTATTAATCTGGTAATATCATTCGGGAGGTGGATGTTTATGAATATCAATAAATTTACTCAGAAAACCATGGAGGCCTATAATAAAAGTCTCATGGTAGCAGAAGAATACAGTAATCAGGAAGTGGTTACAGAGCATCTTCTGTATGCACTGCTTACTATTGATGAAAGTCTTATTGTAAGTGTATTTAAGAAGATGGATGTTGAGATTCCTGTGCTTATAGCCCAGGTTGAGGGACTTTTGAGAAAACGTCCTAAAGTGTCCGGAGGAGAACAGTTTGCCGGAAGAGATTTTAATAAGGTTGTAACTTATGCTGAGAATGAAGCCAAGGCCATGAAGGATTCTTACGTGTCTGTTGAACATGTATTTTTAAGCATTCTTAAAAATGGCAATGAGGATGTTAAGAAGCTTTTGAAGGAATTTAATATAACTAAGGATAGATTTCTTGAAGCATTAGCGTCTATAAGAGGAACAAAGCCTGTTAACAATGATAATCCGGAAGATACCTATGACGTGCTTGAAAAGTATGGTTATGATCTTGTGGCAAGAGCAAGGGAACAGAAGCTTGATCCTGTAATCGGACGAGACGAGGAGATAAGGAATGTTATACGTATCCTTTCAAGAAAGACTAAGAACAATCCTGTTCTTATAGGTGAACCCGGTGTTGGTAAAACAGCTGCTGTGGAGGGACTTGCCCAGAGAATTGTAAGGGGAGATGTTCCTAACGGACTTAAAGATAAGAAGATATTTGCTCTTGATATGGGGGCACTTGTTGCCGGAGCCAAATATCGTGGTGAGTTTGAGGAGAGACTTAAGGCCGTACTTGAAGAAGTTAGAAACAGTGATGGGGAGATAATCCTTTTCATAGATGAGCTTCATACAATTGTTGGTGCCGGAAAGTCTGATGGTGCAATGGATGCAGGCAATATGCTTAAGCCTATGCTTGCAAGAGGTGAGCTTCATTGTATAGGTGCCACCACGCTTAATGAATATAGACAGTATATTGAGAAGGATGCTGCTCTTGAAAGACGTTTCCAGCCAGTAATGGTTGATGAACCTTCAGTAGAGGATGCCATTACAATTTTAAGAGGTCTTAAGGAAAGATATGAGGTATATCACGGAGTTAAGATATCTGATGGAGCGCTTGTGTCAGCCGCAGTTCTTTCGGACAGGTATATAACTGACAGATTTCTTCCTGATAAGGCAATTGATCTTGTTGATGAAGCCTGTGCCATGATAAAGACCCAGCTTGATTCGATGCCTGCAGAGCTTGAAGATGCCGAAAGACATATTACCCAGCTTGAGATTGAGGAAACTGCTCTTAAGAATGAGGATGACAGAATGAGCAGAGAAAGGCTTGAAGCTGTTACTAAGGAGCTTGCAGAATGCAGAGAAAAATTTGCTGCAAAAAAGGCTGAGTGGGATATCGCCAAAAACTCGGTAAATGAGACCAATAAACTCAAAGAGGAGTTAGAGCAGAGGAAAAAGGAGCTTGAAAAGGCAAAAAGAACCATGGATTATGACAATGCTGCCAAACTGCAGTATGGTATAATTCCGGATCTTGAGGCTAAGATAAAGGAAAGTGAAGAAAAGGAATCAGGCACATCCGATATGATAAAGGAATATGTAGATGAAGAAGAAATTGCAAATATTATATCAAGATGGACAGGTATTCCGGTATCAAAGCTTACAGAGAGTGAACGCAATAAGGTGCTTAATCTTGATAGCGAGCTTCATAAGAGAGTCATTGGTCAGGATGAGGCTGTAACTAAGGTTTCAGAAGCCATCATAAGATCAAAGGCGGGAGTGAAAGACCCGGGCAAACCAATCGGTTCATTTTTATTCCTTGGACCAACTGGTGTTGGAAAGACAGAGCTTTCAAAAAGTCTTGCAGAATATTTATTTGATAATGAACAGAATATGGTCAGAATCGATATGAGTGAATATATGGAGAAGTTCTCGGTGTCACGACTTATCGGAGCTCCTCCGGGATATGTAGGCTATGAAGAAGGCGGACAGCTTACTGAAGCGGTAAGAAGAAAACCATATTCAGTTGTATTATTTGACGAAATAGAAAAGGCACATCCGGATGTATTTAATATCCTTCTTCAGATACTTGATGATGGACGTGTAACGGACTCACAGGGAAGGACAGTGGACTTTAAGAATACAATCCTCATAATGACATCTAACCTTGGTTCAGAATACCTGCTTACAGGAATAGATGACCAGGGCAATATCAAGAAGGAGAATGAAGAAATGGTTATGAACAGCCTTAAGGGCAGCTTCAGACCTGAATTTCTTAACAGACTTGATGAGATAATCATGTTCAAGCCTCTGACCAAGGATAACATTGCTAATATCATAGACCTTGTTATAGCAGACATTAACAAGAGAATTGCTGACAAGGAGATGACAATTACACTTTCAGAAAAAGCAAAGGATTACATTGCAGAAAGTGCATATGATCCGGTATATGGAGCAAGACCATTGAAAAGATATATCCAGAAGAACATTGAGACAAGCCTTGCGAAGGAAATACTTGCCGGAAGGGCAGGCCAGGGTGACAACCTTACAGTAGATGTATCGGATGGCACATTTGTAATCAAATAACAAAAACAATATTTAAAATCAAATCAACCAAAGCTTGACAATTTGCATAAATACAGAAATAATGTCATTAAAAAGTTATTATTCAACCAAAACCGGTAAAATTCGAAAGGTGATAAAATGAGTATTACAATTCTTTTTATGCAGATGGTCAAGCTTTTTCTAATAATGTGTATAGGATATACCTTATACAAAATCAATATAATAGATGATCATACAAAAGCGCATGTAACAAAAATAATTTTGTATGTAACAACACCGGCACTGATTGTCCATTCATTTATAGACAATATGACCGGAGAGGAAAGAAAAATTCTTATAGAATTATTTGCCACAGCCATGGCACTCTACATTATACTGCCGGTAATAGCGGTTATAATAGCCCTTATCCTTCGTATTAAAAAGTGCGAAAGAGGAATGTATATATTCATGACAGTATTTGCAAATGTGGGATTTATGGGTTTCCCTGTTACAGAAGCATTATTTGGCTCGGTTGGAGTATTCTATGCAGCAGTATTTAACTGCGTATTCAATTTGTTTTTGTATACACTGGGAGTTGTGCTCATGTACTACGGAACAGATGAAAACAATTCATTTAAGGACATAATAAATGGAAAAAGAATACTAAACCCGGGAGTAATATGCTGCTTTGTGTCAGTTATAATATTTGCATTTAACATACCTGTACCAAAAGTGCTTGATGAGGTGCTTGCAAGTGTAGGCTCTCTTACTTCGCCGCTTGCAATGATGTTAGTAGGCGCAAGTCTTGCAGTTATGAATGTTAAAGAGCTGTTTGGTGGAGTAAGAATATATCTGTTTACGGCCTTGAAGCAGATTGGAATTCCGCTTTTACTCTGGCCGCTTATCCGTTTATTTATTCAAAATGATATGTTAGCGTCAGTTACACTTCTTATGGCGTCTATGCCAGTTGCCAATACGGCTGTATTATTTGCCACAGAATACAAGAAGGATGAGAAACTGGCTGCCAGGGGAATATTTATAACAACAGTGGTTTCTTTAATAACGATTCCATTTGTGGTATATATATGTTTGTGATACAATTTTAAGTACGGGAGGAATATATAATTATGCAGAATCTTGAAGGATTATATGAAGATATAAAAAAATATAATGAGCTTTTTAAGGCAAAAACATATTCAGATGCAGTGGAGGAATTTTATAAGAAGAATTACTCCATATTTAATGAGTTAAATGTTATGGCACAAAAAGCTTCTGAGGGTATTGAAAATATACATGCCCCAAAAGAGGAAGAGAAGGAAAAGAGTATAATTCATAAGGCAGTATTCAGTGACAGGAAAAAGAATGATCTGATTCCATCAGACAGGGAGAAGTTAAGCGATGAGATGACAGAAAGACTTGATGAAATCGCTGTGGAATATGTAAATGCTGCTGCAGAAGTTCTTTATGTTAATGGTAAAAGACCTAAAGGAAGAAAGGCAGTGGATCTTAACCTGTATATGGTAATGTATGTATTTCCGGGTATTGTTGCAGCAGGTGGACAGTTTTCATATGAGATGGCTGAGGCAATTGGAAGAAAATGGCCTGACAAGTTTGACAGCAATGTTCTTCGCTGTACGGATTATGACACTATTAATTCCGGATTCAGACGTAAATTCTGCTATATCACAACAGCTGTATGTGAAAGTCTCGGAAAGGGAGATGACTGTGAAGAACTGAACACCTTGAGAGCCTTCAGAGATGGATATATGCTTACAAGCAAAGACGGTGAAATGATGGTTGAGGATTATTACGAAACTGCACCGGGAATAGTGAATTATATTAATGCACTTGATAATTCAGATGACATATACAGGGGATTATATACAGACTATATAAGACCATGCATTGATATGATAAATGATGGCAGATTGAATGACTGCATGGAGCATTACAAAAAAATGGTTGAAAGTTTTAATGTGGCAGAGAGCTTTGTATGCCAGGGGGACACACCTTGTTAAAAAAAAGAAATATCAGCTTCAGAAAAAGACTTATAATATGTATGCTTTTTGCAACGCTTCTGCCTATTATAATGGTTGACCTTATAATGTACAGCAGATACAAGGTCATTATTAAAGAAAATACAAAGAAGCTTACAAAGTCAAATCTGGAACAGACAATGACAACTCTCGACGTATGGTTAGATGCCTATGGTGATGTCTTGTACCAGCTTTATTCCAACGAAGAAGTTATTAATAATCTTAGAAGATATTATGATAATACAGATGAGGCGGAGATTGAAGAGGCCAAGGATAATATGGATACACAGCTGCGCTCATTTCTATATACCAAGGAATACATTATGGCTATATCCATAGTTACTGAAGAGGGGGACTCATTTTTCTATGACAGAATAACGCCGTTTTCATCCCACTCATTTTGGATAAATCATTACTCCATGTCTATGGAAGAAATATATGACATGGTAGTAAACAGTCAGGAAACAACGTTTTTCTCCACTGAATACGCCAAAACAATACCTTCGAAAAAGTGTTATCTGTTTCATATGGCACATACACTTAACTATATGACAGGTGGGGAGAAGAAAAAGGCTGCGCTTATTATAAGTATAGATGAGCAGCTTCTTGAAACCATATGTAATGCAGACCTTAAGGAGAATACAGAAAACAGAAACTTTATTGTGGATAAGAATGGTTATATTGTGTCATTTCCGGATTCAAGCTACCTCTCACGAAAACTTGAAGTGGAGGGAAAGGATGAGAAGGAAAGAAAAGAGGTATACATTAACTTTATAAAACAGTCAGGTGTTTTTGACAGGGAGAATATGACTACACAGTTGATACACGATGAAAAGCTTAACTGGGATATTATAAATGTTTCTTCAGGCAGCAGTTATCAGTCTGAAATATCCCTGGTACAAAGATTTGTTGTGACGGTGGCAGTTCTTTCGGCACTTATTGTGGCAGTCATCATTATTATTACAATACAGTACCTTATGCGAGGAATTGATGTTGTTGTAGAGAACATGAACCAGGTTGAAAAGGGTGCGACGGATGTAAGAATCAAGAAGACTGATGATATGCCTAAGGAAATAGTTACTATTGCTGAACATCTCAACAGGATGCTTGATAAGGTAGAGGCATCAATGGAAAGTGAAAAGCTTCTTGCGGAGAGAGAAAGAGTTGCTGAAATAGCGGCTCTTGAAGCAAGAATCAATCCTCATTTTCTGTATAATACCCTTGATACAATCAACTGGATGGCAATTGACAGGGATGAAGAAGAGATAAGCAATGCCATAAGTGCGCTTGGTAAAATACTCAGATACGGTATCAATGACAGCAATGCAATTGTCAGTATTGCAACAGAGATGGAGTGGCTGAGGCAGTATATATATCTGCAGCAGACAAGGCTTAAGGATTCATTTGAATTCATAATGGATATAGAACCTGAGGTCATGAACTGCCGTATTCACAAATTATTACTACAGCCTTTTGTGGAAAACTCCATAATCCATGGATTTGCCAATAAAAAAGGCGTTCACAGACTTAAGATAACCATAAAACAGCGTGAAAAACTTGAAATGTCCATTGAAGATAACGGTGGTGGAATGAAGAAGGAACAGGTTGACTTGATTAATTCGGGACAGTTCCAGCATTATGATGATAAGTACCATATAGGTATGGAGAATGCATTTTCAAGAATCAGGCTTTATTACGGCGAAGAATCAGAGGTATATGTGGTAAGTGAAAGCAACGTACAGACAACAGTTTATATAAAACTTCCTAAGGACGAGGTATAAGACATGAATATTGTAATAGTTGAAGACGAGATCAGAATCCGAGAGGGAATATTAAGGCTTGTTGAAAAGATAAATGATGACTACCATGTTGTGGCAACAGCTGAAAACGGACTTGAAGGTTATAACTGCATTAAGGAGTTGAAGCCGGATGTTGTCATAACAGACATAATGATGGCAGAAATGAGTGGAATGGAAATGCTCTCAAAACTTAAAGAAGAGGGAATTATGCCATCTGCAATAGTAATAAGTGCCTATTCGGAATTTTCATATGCGCAGACTGCTATCAGACTTGGAGTTAAGGAATACCTTATTAAGCCGGTTACTATAAATGAGATGAAGAAAGCTCTTACCAACGTAGAAGCAGAGCTTAGCGAACAGGATTATGTATCAGAAGCCCTGGGCTCTCTTGATAACATATTCCTTGGTGTAATAAATGGAATGGTGGATGCTGGAGAAAAGCTTGATATTTATCTGAATAATAAGTATGGAATAAAAAATGAAACCGGATTTATGGAGATGACAATATATCTTGGCTATTATTATGAAGAAAGTGTATCCAAGGTGAAGAAAACCATTGAAAAAATTCTGACTGAATCCGGAGCAGATTATCTTGTGCTGGAATTGCCAACAGACATGTCACTGCTTGCGATAATGTACAATTATGAATCAGAGGATTTTATTGAAAGACATATACAGGAAAAAATAAGGCAGAACTCGGTTTCACTTCACAGAGTCTGTATGGGAATTGCCAGAACAGAGGGAATACGTAATATAAAAAGCAGTTACGATGTTATAAACAGTTATCTTGACTGGAATATGATATTTGGTGATGACGTTCTTATAATGTATCCTAAAGTTACAAAAATATTTGCTGAAAAGGACGTATACCCATTAGACATTGAGAATAAAATGAAAGCAGCGGTATATTCCAAAAACAAAAAGGCGGCATTGACAGAAGTTAAAAATTTTGAAGAACATTATTTTAACGGAAAACTGTATGAGCCCAAGAATGTTAAGGAGGCCTACTGCAGATTCATATGGTCTGCACTTGAAACCTGCAAGGATATAAATGAAAATGAACCTGCGCAGATAACTCAGAAACAGCTTATTGAAAGAATTGACAGGGCGAAAAGCTCAGGTGAAATGAAGGATATTCTTGAAATGATGTTTGAGGGCATGATAAAAGAAAAGGTGGAGGATGATAATGTTGGCCTTACAGTCAAGAAAACCATCAAAATGATACATGAGTATTATAAGGACGGGATTACACTTGATGAGATAGCTGGCAGACTGAATATTACACCGGAGTATTTAAGTGCACAGTTTCAGAAAGAGATGGGGCTTAATTTCAGCGCATATATAAGAAACTACAGAATAGGTAAGGCAAAGCAGCTGCTGGTATCTGGTAATATGAAGGTTTATGAGGTGGCAGAAGAGGTTGGATATCAGGATTCCAAGTATTTCAGCCGAGTCTTTAGACAGGTTACAGGACAGAAACCTGACGAATACAGAAAGAACAAACGATAAAAAATGTAAAATTATATTAAATAAGCAAGATTAGATTTTTACACCTTTATTAGATTTTTGTTCTGATATTTTATGAAAAATGAAATTATAATTCAAATATGGAGTTCGGTGAGAATCCAAATAATATTATTCGCTTGTCGAATATAATCTTTTAGAGGAGGATTAAAAATGAAAAAGAAATTTTTAGGAGTAGCACTTAGTGTAGCTATGGTAGCATCACTTCTTGCAGGATGTGGTGGATCAAGCAGTGATGACAGTGCAGCAACAGAGGCACCAGCAACAGATGCAACAGAGGCACCTGCAGCAGATGCAGCAGATGCAACAGATGCACCTGCAGCAGATGAAGGAAATGCAGCATCAGGAGATTTAATCAAAGTTGGTATCATCAACAATGACCCTAACGAGTCAGGATACCGTACAGCAAACGTAGAAGATTTAAAAGCTAAGTTTACAGAAGCTAACGGATATCAGGCATCATTCGCTTACAGCTTAAAGAACGAAGAGCAGATCGCTTCAGCTCAGAAGATGATCCAGGACGGTGTTGATTACCTTCTTCTTTCAGCAGCTGATACATCAGGTTGGGACGGAGTTCTCAAAGATGCTCAGGACAACGGAACAAAGGTTATCCTTTTCGACCGTACAATCGATGCTGATGAAAGCCTTTATGAAGCTTCAATCGTTTCAGATATGAACAAAGAAGGTGAAACAGCAGTTAACTGGTTAGCAGATCAGAAACTTGATGAGTACAAGATCATCCACATCCAGGGTGTTATGGGTTCAGCAGCTCAGAAGGGTCGTTCAAAGGCTCTTGATGATAAAGTAGCAGCTGAGTCAACATGGAGCATTGTTACACAGCAGACAGCTGAGTGGAATGCAGATAAGGCACAGCAGATCGTTCAGTCAGTTATCGACTCAAAAGAAAAGTTCAACGTAATCTACGCTGAAAACGATGATATGGCTAAGGGTGCTGTAGCAGCTCTTGACAAAGCAAACATCTCACACGGTGTTGGTAAAGACGTAATCGTTATGGGTTATGACTGCAACAAGTGGGCTCTTGAAGAGCTTCTTAACCAGAACTGGAACTATGATGGACAGTGTAATCCATTCCAGGCTCAGTACATTGATGAAGTTATCAAGAAGCTTGAAGCTGGTGAGACTATCGAAGAGAAGACAATCGTTATGGATGAAAAGGGATTCGATGCTACAACAATTACACAGGAAGATGTTGACACATACGGAATCTAATTCTCAAATTGATTGTTAATGATTAAAAACATCATTATTTTTAAAAGTTGCTAGAATGAGC
>OFMT01002326.1_pt1 | contig 11508 bp, 12 predicted proteins | sample 1541891 | NCBI WGS metagenome assembly OFMT01 (sample SAMN04209230, study PRJEB22552) | human gut metagenome | biome: gut; material: feces | host: Homo sapiens | place: USA: Oklahoma | reverse complement strand
AATTAAATTTAATTAATCTACTGTATAAGGTAATAAAGCAACGTGACGTGCTCTCTTAATAGCTACAGTAAGAGCTCTCTGGTGTTTAGCACAGTTTCCTGTGATTCTTCTTGGAAGAATCTTACCACGCTCTGAAATGTATCTCTTAAGTTTGTTTGTATCCTTATAATCAATAAATGAATGCTCTTTATCTACACAGAAAGCACAAACCTTTCTTCTTCTACGGTTTGGACGTCTCTTCATAGGAGCATCGGCTCTATCGCCTTTTTCTGGTTTTGTATAAGCCATGAAACGAACCTCCTGACAAATAAAAATTAACGACTTGTGTTAAATGGTAATTCTTCCTCTATTCCGTTAGGGATATTAAGAAATCCGTCATCTGCTGCCTGAGTAGGATCTGGCTGAACTGGCTGGAATCCGCCGCCACCCTGTGATGCCTTGCTCTCTGCAAATTCAATTTCTTCTGCTATTATCTGTACACTGTAAACTTTTTCACCATTTTTATTGGTGTAATTGTCGTTCTGAACACGACCGGAGAGTAATATCTTTGTACCCTGCTTAAGGTATTTCTCAACAAACTCGCCCTGCTTTCCGAAAGCAGTACAGTTGAAGAAGTCAGCATCAGGTTCGCCCTGACGTTTGAATCTGCGGTCAACTGCAAGAGAAAATCTTGCAATTGCAAACTGGCTTTCTCCCTGAGAATATCTTGTCTCCGGATCACGGGTCAAACGACCCATAAGCATTATTTTATTCATATTGAAACCTCCGTTTCTTATGCTTCCTGTTTAACGCATAAGTATCTGAGGACATTTTCCATAATACGAAGTCTCTGCTCTAATTCAGCTGGGCTGCTTGATTCAGCGTCGAACTGAATGAAGTAGTAGAACCCTTCACGCATCTTCTGAATCTCATATGCAAGACGTTTCTTGCCAGCTTCTTCGATGTTTGTGATTGTTCCGCCGAAAGTTGTGATATACTCTTTAACTTTCTCAACGGTAGCAGTTCTTGCTTCGTCCTCGATCTTTGCATTAACAACTAAGGCTATTTCATATTTATTCATAGTTGTCTGCACCTCCTTTTGGTCTTTGGCTCTTCCCTCTGTGGAAGAACAAGGAAAAATATACACCACGAATTCAGATTATATCATGAGTGTTCCTAAAATGCAATAGCAAATTTTATAAATTTTCCCATTCATTTTTTGTGTATATTTTCTGAATAGATTTTTCGATTTTTGAGCGTGGCACCATAATCTGATGGGCACAGCCGGTACATTTTAAACGTATGTCGGCACCGCTGCGTATTATCTCCCAAAACTGGCTGCCACAGGGATGTGGTTTTTTGGTTTTGACAATAGATCCTACTTCAAGGTTCAATTCAGACCCTCCTTATAAAGTGGACACCATATCCGGAATAAATCAGGGTATGGTGCCCATATTAAGTCAAGAACTAAATTCTCTTACATTATATAATGTATATAAACATAAAGTGTGTAACGATTTACAAAAGAGCAACAATCAGCCAGAATACAAAAAATCCAAAGAAAGCAATGAGTAATGCTGATTTTGTGAAAGCATCACCGGTTTTGATTCTATTACTTATTTGGGCTTTTCTGTCAACGTTTGTTTCTTCAACAATCTGTTGTATCTTGTCATGTATGGAATAATCCCGGTCGTTGTCATATTCTGTATTATTCATAGTGCATCCCCATATATATGTTGTGTAAGCTGACAGCTTTACAACAATTAGTCGATTGCAGCAAGATCTTTGTAAAGACCTTTAAGCTGAACATAGAGATCTTTGTAAATCTTGTGATATTCGTTGTACTTAGCTGTATTCTCTTTGATTGGAGCACACTTCTTGTCAACATGAATCATCTTGTCGCAGGCAGCTTCAACACTGTCGTAGATTCCTGCACCTACACCGGCAAGGATAGCAACACCAAGAGCTGGTCCTTCTGTAGCTGATACTGTCATAACATCGCAGTCATACATATCTGCTAACATCTGTCTCCAGATTGGGCTCTTTCCACCACCGCCGCAAGCCATCATTGCGTCAACCTTTGTTCCCATTTCAACGAGAATATCGTTACAGTCTTTAAGTGAGTATGAAACACCTTCCATTACGGCACGAAGTGTATCAGCTTTTCTGTGCATACTTGAAAGTCCGAAGAATACTCCACGGCAATCAGGATCAAGATGAGGTGTTCTTTCACCGTTAAGGTATGGAAGATATATTATCTTGTTGCTTCCGACAGGTACTTCGTTGATGTCTTTGTTAATAAGATCATATGGGTCACAACCAAGCTCTTCAGCCTTTGCAATGTAATCCTGGCAGAAGTTGTCACGGAACCACTTGAGTGAGTGACCAGCAGCCTGTGTAACACCCATGATGTGCCATGCACCTGGTACTGCACAACAGAATGTGTGAACACGTCCGTTAGGATCGATTGAAATCTTGCTTGTATGAGCAAATACAACTCCACTTGTTCCAATTGTTGTGAAGGCTTTACCATCTTTAACAACACCTGTTCCAACAGCGGCAGCAGCGTTATCTCCAGCACCACCAACTACACATGTCTTTGTTGAAAGACCAGTCTTTGCTGCCATCTCTTCAGTTATGTAACCTGTAATCTCAGGTGATTCGTAAACTTTGGCAAGAAGGCTCTTGTCAATGTCAAGTTTCTCAAGAACTTCATCTGACCAGCAACGGTTAGGAACGTCAAGAAGCTGCATACCTGATGCGTCTGATACCTCTGTAGCGAATTCTCCTGTAAGAACGTAACGAACATAATCCTTAGGAAGAAGAATGTGCTTACATTTTGCATAATTTTCTGGCTCGTTGTTACGTACCCAGAGAATCTTAGAAGCTGTGAATCCTGTAAGAGCTGGGTTTGCAGTAATCTCAATAAGACGCTTGCGACCAACTTTTTCTGTAATCTCATCACATTCCTTCTGTGTACGCTGGTCACACCAGATGATTGATGGACGGATTACATCACAGTTTTCGTCTAACATTACAAGACCGTGCATCTGTCCTGAAATACCAAGACCTTTAATGTCATCACTTGCCACACCTGATTCTTTTACAACCTTTGTAATTGTCTCGATTGCAGCATCACGCCAGTCTTCAGGCTTCTGCTCTGCCCATCCGTTGTGAGGTGTGTAAAGTGGATATTCTTTTGATGCTGATGCAATAACTGTACCATTTTCATCAAAAAGAACTGTTTTGGTAGCTGATGTACCAAGATCAATACCGATTAAGTAGTTCATTTTAATAATTCCTTTCAAAAGTGAATTCTGTGGTAAAACCTGTATTATACTTTGTTTTCAGGTAAACCATAAAACTCCCAGAAGGATATATATTATTGTTTATATAATCAGACTTCTGGGAGTAATTATAAATAGTTAAACTATAACTTTAAACTGTCAGCTGACAGCCATGAGTCCATTAAGCAAATGGGTTCTCTGTCTTATAAAGCATTCCCTTAGGCTGATTGAAGCCGATTTCTTCAACTTCAACACCAATGTACTTGAATACTTCGTAAAGAGTCTTTCCAAAGTGACCGAATGCAACAGCTCCGTGATGTGGATAGTTACCTTCGATAAGTACATGACGATAGAAACGTCCCATCTCTGGAATAGCAAAGATACCGATTGCACCAAATGAACGTGTTGCAACTGGAAGAACTTCACCATGAGCGATGTAAGCACGAAGCTTAGTATCAGCTGTACTCTGAAGACGGAAGAATGTGATATCTCCAGGAATGATGTCACCTTCAAGTGTTCCGTTAGTAACTTCGATAGGAAGTGATCTTGCCATAATCTTCTGGTATTTCATCTCGCAGAATGAAAGTTTTGAAGATGCTGTATTTCCACAATGGAATCCCATGAATGTATCTTTAAGTGTGTACTGTGGATACTTAGGAGCGATGTCGCTTGCGAACATATCAGCAGGTACTGAGTTGTTGATGTCAAGGAGTGTAACAGCATCGTTAGAAACGATTGTTCCGATAAACTCACTTAATGCACCATAGATATCAACCTCACATGATACTGGAATTCCCTTAGCTGTTAAACGGCTGTTAACATAGCAAGGAACGAATCCGAACTGTGTCTGGAATGCTGGCCAGCATTTTCCGGCGATAGCAACATATTCTCTGTATCCTTTATGAGCTTCAATCCAGTCAAGAAGAGTTAACTCATACTGAGCAAGCTTTGAAAGGATTTCAGGTTTCTTATTACCTGCTCCGAGTTCCTTCTCCATATCAGCAACAACGTCAGGAATACGCTTGTCTCCCTCATGCTTGTTGAATGCTTCAAATAAGTCTAACTCTGAGTTTTCTTCAATCTCAACACCTAAGTTGTAAAGCTGTTTGATAGGAGCGTTACAAGCAAGGAAGTTAAGTGGACGAGGTCCAAAGCTGATGATCTTTAAGCTGTTAAGTGCGATAACTGCCTTAGCAATTGGAACGAACTCATTGATCATATCTGCACAATCCTCAGCGTTTCCTACAGGATACTCAGGAATGTAAGCCTTAACGTTACGAAGCTTTAAGTTGTAGCTTGCATTAAGCATACCACAGTAAGCATCTCCACGTCCGTCTAATAAGTTGTCTCCACTTTCCTCTGCAGCAGCACAGAACATTACAGGACCATCGAAGTGCTTAGCAAGAAGTGTTTCGGAAATTTCTGGTCCGAAGTTTCCAAGATATACGCAAAGTGCATTACATCCGGCTTTCTTAATATCTTCAAGAGCCTGTACCATATGTATCTCGCTCTCAACGATACAGACTGGACACTCATAAATGTCGTCTGCACCAAACTTCTTAGTATAAGCCTCAACAAGAGCCTTTCTTCTGTTTACTGATAATGATTCTGGGAAGCAGTCTCTGCTGACTGCAACAATACCGATTTTTGCAACTGGTGAATTAGTCATCAAAAAATACCGTCCTTTCAATTTGAATTTATTATAATAAAAATTATGTTTATATTTTAATTCATTAGTGGAAAAAATGCAAGTATCAGCTTTAGTTTTTCCCTTGAGTTTTTTACGGGAAATTGGTATTATTAAGATATCGCAAATACATTTTATGCATTTACATAAAAATTTTATGAATGATATATATTCAAGGAGGACTGTTTATGAAGAGAGTCGGCTTTTTAACAAGTGGTGGAGACTGCCAGAGCCTTAATGCGACAATGCGTGGTGTTGCAAAAGCTTTATATGAGAAAATAGAAGATATTGAGATTATTGGTATACTTGAAGGTTACAAGGGACTTATGTATGGCAATTACAGAAAACTTAAACCTTCAGATTTCTCAGGTATCCTTACTGAGGGTGGTACTATAATAGGAACATCAAGACAGCCATTCAAACTCATGCGTGAACCTGATGCCAATGGAATGGACAAGGTAAGAGCAATGAAGAACAATTATGAAAAGTGGAAACTTGACTGTCTTGTTATTCTTGGTGGTAATGGAACGCATAAAACAGCTAATCTTTTAAGAGAAGAAGGACTTAATGTTATTACTCTTCCTAAAACTATAGATAACGATTTATATGGAACAGACATGACATTTGGATTCCAGAGTGCAGTTAATATCGCATCAACTGCCATTGACCAGATTCATACAACAGCTGCTTCACATGGTCGAGTATTTATCGTGGAGATTATGGGACATGATGTAGGCTGGCTTACACTTCATGCAGGAATTGCCAGTGGAGCTGATATTGTACTTATTCCTGAGATACCATTTAATATTGACAGCGTTATCGGAGCTATTAATAAGAGAAATGAACAGGGTAAGAACTTCACTATCCTAGCAGTTGCAGAAGGAGCAAAGTCTACTGAGGATGCAAAGCTTTCCAAGAAGGACTTTAAGAAGAAACTTAAAGAGAGAAAATATCCATCTATTTCATATGAATTAGGTGCTGAGATTGAAGAGAGAACAGGACAGGAAGTACGTATTGCAGTCCCGGGACATACACAGAGAGGTGGAAGTCCATGCCCATATGACAGAGTTATATCAAGCAGACTTGGTGCTGCTGCCGGAGAATTTATTATGAATGAGCAGTATGGAATCATGGTTGGTATTAAGAATAATGAGATTATTCCTGTACCACTTTCAGAGGTTGCCGGAAAGCTTAAGATGGTTGATCCGGATTCACAGATAATAAAAGAGGCTAAGAGCCTTGGAATATGTTTTGGTGATTAATTATGTCATATACTGCTCTATATAGAAAATTTAGACCCTCTGACTTTGGTGAAGTAAGGGGTCAGGATCATATTGTTACTACACTTAGGAATCAGCTGAAGCTTGGCAGAATTGGACATGCTTACCTTTTTACAGGAACCAGAGGAACAGGTAAAACTACTGTTGCCAAGATTCTTGCAAAGGCGGTTAACTGTGAACATCCCACCGAAGACGGACCATGTAACCAGTGTGAGATGTGCAGGGAAATTCAGGCACAGAATTCAATGAATGTTATTGAACTGGATGCAGCTTCCAATAACAGTGTGGATAACATAAGGGAAATAGTTGAGGCAGTACGTTATTCGCCTGCCAAGGGCAAGTATAAGGTATATATAATAGATGAGGTTCATATGTTGTCAGTATCGGCATTTAATGCTTTGTTGAAAACGCTTGAAGAGCCTCCATCATACGTTATTTTTATTCTTGCAACAACTGAAGTTCATAAGATTCCTATTACAATATTGTCAAGATGTCAGCGCTATGATTTCCACAGAATCACAATTGATACCATATCTGGTCATTTGAGAGATCTGTGCGACAAGGAGAATGTTAAGGCAGATGAAAAGGCGCTTAAGTACATTGCCAAGGCAGCAGACGGCTCAATGCGTGATGGATTAAGTCTCTTGGACAGATGTATAGCATTTTATCTTGGCGAAGAACTTACCTATGATAAAGTGCTTGATGTTCTTGGTGCAGTTGATTCAGAAGTATTTTTCGGGATGCTTTCTGCGGTTACAAAAGGTGATGTTAAGGGTGCCCTTGAGGTGATTGAAAAAGTTGTTATTGATGGCAGGGAGCTGACCTGGTTTGTAAATGAATTCACCTGGTATTTGAGAAATCTTCTTATTGTAAGTACGGCCTCTGACTGCGAAGAGATGGTAGAGATGTCGAAGGACAATCTTGAACTGATGAAAAAGCAGGCAGATACAGTTTCCATGGATTCGCTCATGCGTTATATAAGGGTTCTGTCTGAATTGACGGCAGGACTTAAAAATACCGGACAAAAAAGAGTTCTGGTTGAGGTTGCATTTATCAAATTGTGCAGGCCACAGATGGAAACAGACAGTGTGTCCGTGAGAGAACGTTTGAGAGTTCTTGAAGCCCAGATTGAAGAACTTAAGAATAATCCTGTTGTTGTGAGTGCGCCTTTGGAAGCAGACTCGGATGAGAGTGTCCAGGTTAGCGCTGTGAAGAAAGCACCGGAAAGAGTTATTTTGCCTGCAGCACTTGATGAGGATGTACGTAAAGTGGCTAAAAACTGGAGCGAGATAATTGAAAAACTCCCACCTCCAATACAGGGTGTCATAAGTAAGTGTACCCTGTCAGTAACTGAGGGTGATGAATGTAAGCTTTTGCTTGCCACAGATAATAAGGCATTTTATGGAATAATAGAAGGATGTATTAGTGAACTCAAGAAAATTATCGAAGATTATACAGGGAAAGATATGGATATATCCGTTAAAGAAATTTCACAGGAAGAAGAAAATGGTGGAATGTATCCTGACATTCAGCGACTTATGAATAGTGGAGTTAAAGTTGATATTTTGTGAGTTTGATGATATATTTTTATAAATGATGGATTTTGCTGATGTGAAAGTGGAATCTACAGTTTAAAATGATGGATTTCACGAATGCGACTGGTGGAATCACAAGTTAGAAAATGGAGGAAGTAATTTATGGCAAAAAGAGGTGGATTCCCTGGTGGTATGGGAAATATGAACAACCTTATGAAGCAGGCGCAGAGAATGCAGCGTCAGATGGAAGAAAAACAGAAGGAAATAGAGGAAAAGGAATGGGAAGGCACAGCAGGAGGCGGAGCCGTTACTGTTAAAGTTTCCGGTAAGAAGGAGATTGTTTCTGTCAAGCTTTCAGAAGAAGTAGTTGATCCTGATGATATAGAGATGCTTGAAGATCTTATTGTTGCTGCTACTAATGAAGCGCTCAGACAGATGGAAAGTGAATCATCACAGGTTATGGAATCCCTTACAGGTGGTCTTGGACTTGGAGGAGGACTTCCATTCTAAGACTTAAGGGTAGGATGTCTGATATTATAAACCCTGGACATCATAAACCTTCGGATATAATAAACCCCGGATATCATCGTGTGTTACATTTGATAACATATGATGTATCCGGGGTTTTATCTCTGTCGAGCAGACTCTTATTTCTTTGCTTTGTATTTCTTTGCTTTGGAAGGAGTTAAAGGGGCTTTGCCGGTTTTGCATACTTCTTCCGGGGCTTTCTTTAACTTCATAATAAGCTTTGAAAGTGGTTTTTCAAGAAAATAAGTTACCAGGGTGGCAACTATAAGTGAGGACACAATTGATAATATGAAGTGTTTCCACATCCATGGTTTGTCACCTATTACGTTTGGCAGTTCATCTCCTTCATAATAAGGAATACGGTATTCCTTGAATTTCATGGCAAGTACCTGATGCCATATATAAAGGTTGTATGAAATGGTTGATAAAAATACTGCGGCACGGCAGGAAAAAATCTTTCTGTAAAAGGGCAGTGCATAGGCAGAAGCCAGACAGAATATCATGAAAATGATTGAAAGATAATACCTGTTATGTGTCTGCCAGGTCTTTGCAAAGTCAGACAGTGCAAGCAGCTTCATCATAACGTAATATGCATACATACAACAGACAGCAATGATGGTAGATGCAATTGCAATATATTTGTTGCGTTTAATACTCTTTGACATTCCCACAAGAATCATGGCGCCAAGGAAACCATTGGCATAAACACCAAGGTAGGATGGCAGCTGGTGCATAAGGAAACCAATATTTTCCTGTCCGTTTGCATAAAATATGTAGGCAAATGATGTGAGAGTCATGGACATGTATGTTATAAATGGCTTCTTTGAAAATGCTTTCTCAAGCAGTGGAAATATGATATAGAACTGAACTTCAAGAGCAACTGTCCATAAGGCACCATTTAATAATGAAAAACTATTTGTTGTTGGAAAAAGTGTGAATGTAAAGGTCAGATGTGAAAATAAATCCTTCCACATAAAGGCCGAATCTCCGCACATTGTATATTCTGGATTGGAGTAAGCACCTGTAGCAATATCAAATATGAAAAGAAGAATTACGCAGAACAGATATGAAGGTACAATTCTTGCAACTCTCTTTAAAAAGAAGGTCTTAGTGTCACATACCTTTTCACCAAGAATATTTCTCCTTGCGTAAGGCAGATAGAGACAGAAACCACTTAAAAAAATTAGCATGGTAACCATCATATAGCCTGTACGGGGAAGCCAGTCAAGGTTAATCCTGTTTATTCGCAAAAATGAAAGCGAAGGCGTATCAACAACTGGCATAAGCCAGCACTGCTCCCAAATGTGAAGCCACATTACTATAATAATGGCAAGGGCACGTATTCCGTCTAATACATCAATATGATGTACATTGATTTCTGAATTCTTGTCGTCGTATAATCTCATCATTTATCCCCTTTTGAAGGCCAGACAGATTATATTAGTCTGTACAGGGCCCATATATTTCGCAATAGTAACATTATATAAAATAAAATGAAGCAAGTCAAAGAAATAAATTAAAAATTCAAGTCCAACAGATAGTTGAAATGACAAATTAGCAAATGGTTGACAAATAGTTATTTAGATAAAAAACTTCAATTTTTTGCAAGAAATGTTTTGCAAATTTTTAAAAATCGTTTATAATGCTTCTTAAGATTTAAAATCATATAGGTTACGGGAGGTTTTTATGACTAAACAGGAATTTATTGAGGGAATTGGGCGCAGTCTTAAAGGCAAAATTGATGATGTAGAATATATGAAACAGTTGGAATATTATTCATCCTATATTGATGATGAAGTGAGAAAGGGTAAAACTGAGGAAGAAGTCCTTGAAGCCTTGGGAGATCCAAGACTTATTGCAAAGACCATTGTTCAGACATATGTTATGAGTGACGATCCTACAAGAAGCTATTATAAGGCAGAAGCCAATGGATTCAGGGAAGAAACATATGAAGATAATTCTGACAGCCGAAGTAACACAGAGACAAAGTTTGAAGAATATACTGATAAGGCAAAGAGAATTTTATATATAGCTTTTGGTGTACTTGTATTACTTCTTGTGCTTTCACTTGTGTTTAAGGTTGTGGCATTTTTGGCACCAATAGCATTTGTTATACTTGCAGTTATAATAATTGTTAATTTGCTTAAAAACAGGACCATGTAAAATTGCATATATTTAAATGAGTATATTAGATATAAAAATTTGACGTAAGGATGTTTAAAGTACAGTCTCATTACCAAAAATGGTAGTGGGGCTGTTTTTTTTGTACAACTTAAATGTTTGGAGGTGTAAATAGTGAAAATAGAGGAAATTACATTCGAGGAACTGCTTCATTTAAAAAAGTATGAACCAGTAACACTTATAGATGTAAGGACCAGGGAAGAATACGAAAAAGAACATCTTGAAGGAGCAGAAAATATATGCAAGGAGGATATTAAAAGTATACCGGGAGAATTTGATGAGATAATTGTATATCTGAAAAAATGCCAGGCTGAAGGGAAAAAGATTGTACTGTACTGTCAAAGCGGCAGCAGGAGCATGAGATGTGCCATGCTGCTTAAAGAATATGGGATCAGCTGTATGAGCCTTATGGATGGAATTGATGGAATAAATAATATGAATTGATGCAATTATATGAGATAAATACAAGATAAATATAAGAAATCCCATTGGTAAGGTTAAAGGATGCCAGGAGTCCGGGAGTATGATTAAATACAGTATTTATCGAAATTTTCATTGACTTGAAGTGTGAAGTAGAATACTATAAAAAGGAGTATCTGTATCAAATGATAAAGTAGGCTAAGGCGTATTTGTTGTTGGATGGGCATCAGTCCAGGATATAGATGCCAGATTGGATGACTTTAGAAATTTAGAAACATTTTTAAAATGGCATAAAGTTGTATAATGTAGAAACAGTAAAATTTACAGAGTGGAGAAATGTATGCAGGAATTTGAATGGATTGCACCATGTCATTTTGGAACAGAGGCAGTGTGCAAAAAAGAAATAATGAAGCTTGGATATGAGATTACAGAAGTTGAGGATGGTAAGGTTACATTCCGTGGTGGAATTGATGCCATGTGCAGGGCGAATGTATTTATGCGTACAACGGAAAGAATTCTCTTGAAGGCAGCTTCATTTGAAGCAACTACATTTGAAGAGCTTTTTCAGAATACTAAGAGTATACCCTGGGAAGAATTTATTCCAAGAGATG
>OFMT01002317.1_pt1 | contig 11533 bp, 7 predicted proteins | sample 1541891 | NCBI WGS metagenome assembly OFMT01 (sample SAMN04209230, study PRJEB22552) | human gut metagenome | biome: gut; material: feces | host: Homo sapiens | place: USA: Oklahoma | reverse complement strand
AGGCAATCTGGAATGAATTTTGGCTACGTTACTGTGAACGGAGTGAACAGTAACCCGCTTTCCTGACAGCACAACTGTAAGATCAGTATATATTTGCAATAAGACCGGCAAAATGATATTATGTATAAAGTTACAGGCAGACAGTAATTTTACAGGGAGATAATTAAAAATGGAATTTTGGGATATTTATGATGAAAATAAGAAACCGACAGGACGCACAATGAAAAGAAATGACTGGTGTCTGAAGGACGGGGAGTATCACCTGACCGTACTTGGTGTCGTCGGCAGACCAGATGGTACATTCTTGATTACCAAACGTGTGATGACCAAGGCATGGGCTCCCGGCTGGTGGGAAGTATCAGGGGGTGCAGCCCAGGCAGGTGAGGAATCCTGCGAGGCTGTCCTTCGTGAAGTAAAAGAAGAAACAGGACTGGATGTACGAAATGCGGAAGGCGGATATCTGTTTACTTATAAGAGAGAGAATCCGGGTGAGGGAGATAACTACTTCGTGGATGTGTACCGTTTTGTCATGGATATTGATGAGAGTGACCTGCACCTGCAGACAGAGGAAACAGACGGATATATGTTTGCCACTGTTGATGAGATCAAAGCCTTTGCAGCAGAAGGGAAATTCCTGCATTATGACAGTATAAAAAAGGCGTTTGAGATGTAAGGTATGGGTATAACAGAGTAACAACAGTAATGGAAGCACAAAATAAAAACCATCATACAGGAATGATTTGACCTGTATGGTGGCTTTTTTGGCAATTGCAGAAAGCCTTTTTCAGACACGCTCTAAGATTATTTCATGGCGTTTCTGATTGCAGTCAGCAGTTCGTCATATTCTTCGTATGCCGGGATCTCCGGATAATCTGCCTTGATCTTGTCTGTACTGCGGAAGAGAAATCCTGCCTTGCTTGCCTGGATCATGCCAAGGTCATTGTAGGAATCACCGCTTGCAATGGTATCGAATCCGATAGACTGTAAAGCTTTTACAGTAGTTAACTTGGATTGTTCCACTCTCATCTTAAAGCCTGTGATCTCACCGTTGTCTGCAACTTCAAGAGTGTTGCAGAATAAGGTAGGTCTGCCAAGTTTTTCCATGAGCGGTGCTGCGAACTGTGTGAAAGTATCGCTGATAAGAATCACCTGAGAGAATGAACGAAGCTCATCCAGGAATTCCTTTGCGCCCGGAAGCGGATCAATCTTTGCAATCACATCCTGGATCTCTTTCAGTCCGAGACCATGCTCTTTCAGAATTCCAAGTCTCCAATTCATCAGTTTATCATAGTCAGGTTCGTCTCTTGTTGTCTTCTTGAGTTCCGGAATTCCACTCGCCTCTGCGAATGCAATCCAGATCTCCGGTACAAGTACTCCCTCTACATCAAGACATGTTATATACATCGTAATATTCCTCCATCTGTTTCATTCTCTAATCACTTTATTACTTTACTGTAATGTATTGATTTTAACATATATGCTACATATTTACTACTTATTTTTTGCGACAGTGAAAAAGGAGACCAGATATCTGATCCCCTTTCCATCTTCTATTACTCCATAATAGGTTTCAGTGCTTCTGCAAGCTTCTCTTTCTCAGCTTCTGCCTCTGCAAGATCTTTACCAAGTGTTGTGTAGTAGATCTTGATCTTCGGCTCTGTTCCGGATGGACGAACGATTACTGTCTCGTTGTTCTCCAGTTTGTAAACAAGTACGTTAGCCTTCGGAAGTCCTGTTTCTTCTGTCTTCTCGTAATCGATCACGCTGGCTACTTTGTATCCTGCGATCTCTTCCAGAGGATTCTTACGAAGATTTTCCATGATTCCTGACATCTTATCCATTCCGCTCAGTCCCGGGAATTCAAAGCTATCGATCTTGTTGAGATAACGTCCGTACTGTGCGTAGATCTCTTCCAGTCTCTGTTTCAGTGAGCTTCCGATGCTTCTGTAGTAAGCGGCCATCTCACAGATCAGCATAGATCCGATGATTGCATCTTTATCACGTACATAAGGTCCTGCAAGGTATCCGTAGCTCTCTTCAAATCCGAAGATAAAACGGTCAACTTCTCCTGCTGCCTCGAGGTTCGCAATCTGATCTCCGATCCATTTGAATCCTGTCAGTACGTTGCGAAGTTCTACTCCGTAATGTTCTGCAACTGCATCTGCAAGTGGTGTAGATACGAGAGATTTCACTGCTACCGGTTTCTCAGGCATTGTGCCTTTCTCGATACGTCCTGCTGCGATGTAGTCAAGAAGAAGAACTCCGACTTCATTTCCTGAAACAAGCTCATAGGATCCGTCCGGGCACTTCATAGCGATTCCTACACGGTCTGCATCTGGGTCTGTTGCAAGCATGAGGTCTGCGCCTGTCTCTTTCGCAAGATTCAGTCCCAGCTCAAGTGCTGCAAAGATCTCTGGGTTCGGGTAGCTGCATGTTGTGAAATATCCATTCGGGTACTCCTGCTCCGGTACGATTGTTACATCTGTGATTCCGATGTCTTTAAGTACACGTGTTACCGGTACTAATCCAGATCCATTCAGTGGGCTGTATACAAGCTTCAGTCCTGCACTCTTACACAGACCCGGACGAACCTGACGGGACTCGATTGCCTCATACAGTGCATCCTTACAGTCATCTCCTACGAAACGGATCAGACCTTCTTCAACTCCCTGAGCGAAAGACATATACTTCGCACCTGTAAGTACATCTGTCTTCTGGATCTCTTCGTATACGATTGCTGCTGCATCATCTGTCATCTGGCATCCATCCGGTCCGTATGCCTTATATCCGTTATACTTCGCCGGGTTGTGGGATGCTGTTACCATAACACCTGCGTTACAGTTATAATAGCGTGTTGCAAAGGAAAGTGCCGGTACTGGCATCAGAGCATCGTAGATTCTTACTTTAATTCCGTTCGCTGCAAGAACTCCTGCTGCTGTCTTCGCAAACACATCACTCTTGAGTCGGCTGTCGTAGCTGATCGCTACTGTCTGTGTACCGCCCTGTGTCTTTACCCAGTTAGCGAGTCCCTGTGTAGCCTGACGAACAACATAGATATTCATTCTGTTTGTTCCTGCTCCAAGTACACCACGAAGTCCGGCTGTTCCAAACTTCAGCGCAACTGCGAAACGCTCCTTGATCTCGTCATCATTTCCCTCGATTTTAGTTAACTCCGGCATCAGATCTGCGTCTTCTAAATCTGCTACCATCCAGCGCTTATACTCTTCCTGATACATCTTAATCACTCCTATTATTTTCTTAAAATGTAAAATTATTGCAATTCAGCCATACAACGTAAGACCGTCAGTTTATGACCACTTCGTTGTATGGCTGAACTGTTTCTAAACTTTACAAGTCTAGTCATATTATACCATGCAGGTAGATTTACAGCAAGATTACTTGTCTATTTTAACAAGCATTTTCCATTACATAGAAATAATTCCCAATACATTTGCAATAGAACTAAGTAAAATAATGACCAGGAAGATTGGTGCCAGATATTTCAAAAAGAACATATATAACTTCTTTCTCTTAAATGCAGATGACTGTTCGATCTCTCTTGCGATTCTTTCAAATCCAACAGTACGAACGATCAGGAAGCATGTTGCAAGTGCTGCAAGCGGCATCATCACGGAATTTGTCAGGAAGTCAAAGAAGTCCAGACATGCCATTCCGAAAATCTGAATAAAGCTCAATACTCCATATCCCATAGAAGATAAGGTTCCGATTATAAGCATAACAGCAGCCATAAGGATACAGCATTTCGGTCTGCTCCAGTGAAGTTCATCCTGGAATGTAGATACGCTTGTCTCCAGAAGTGAGATTGCACTTGTCACTGCTGCAAGAAGTACCAATATGAAGAACAGGATACCAGCCAGCCTTCCAACGCCCATACTTGCGAATACCTTCGGAAGTGTGATGAACATCAGAGACGGTCCTGCCTGCAGGTCATCCGGATTACCACCGGAGAATGCAAATACAGCCGGAATGATCATAAGTCCTGCGAGCATTGCGATTGCTGTATCGAAAATCTCAACCTGTGTTGTACTCTTCTCAAGATCAACGTCTTTACCAATATAAGAACCATATGTATACAAAATTCCCATCGCGATTGACAGGGAGTAGAACATCTGTCCCATTGCCGCAACAACCGTCATTGCTGAGAAGTGCTTTGGATTCGGAATCAGGAAGTACTTCACACCTTCAATTGCTCCCGGTCTTGTTACAGAATAAATTGCTACGATAACCGCAAGGATAACAAGAATTGGCATCATAATCTTAGATACTCGCTCTACACCATTCTCAACTCCTGCCAGGATAACGCAGAATACAAGAATAGAAAACACGATGAACCATGCTTCTACCTGAAAAGAATCTGAAATAAATTCTGTAAAATATCCGTCCTGTGCAACAGTCTGCACATTTCCTTTCAAATACTCTGCAAGGTACTTGATAACCCAGCCACCGATCGAACTATAATACGGCACGATCAGCATAGGGATTATTGCATTGAGCCATCCGCCGATCTTAAATGATTTTGTCTTACCAAATGTCTGAAAAGCTCCAACCGGACTTTTTCTTGTCATTCTTCCAAGTGCTGTCTCTGACATGATCAGAACATATCCAAAAGATACGGTCAGAATCAGATAAACGAGAAGGAAGATTCCCCCTCCATATTTTGCAGCCAGATACGGGAATCTCCAGATATTTCCCAGGCCGACTGCTGAGCCTGCAACAGCAAGCACATATCCGATTTTACCCGAGAAGCTTGCTCTCTTTGCTGATTGTCCATTGTTACTCATAAATTGCCTCCCATCACATAACAGTCTGTACTGCTATTTTCCCATCTTTTTTATAGCCTATACTGTTCTATTCTACCATTCACAATCATGAATAGCAACAAAAAAGAGCGTTGACAGCGCTTTTTAAAACACATTTAAAATGCTATCTCGGCTCATTTTTATACGTTTTTATAATTTCCCTTCTATTTCTGCTCTTTCAAGCAATCTCTTAATCCCTATATTCCATGTTCCGATCTTCACTCCGGCATTGATCACACGCTTACATTTCCCTATTGTCTCAAATGCTTTCTGAAGTGTTTCTTCCCGAATCTCCTCAAACGGTTCTTCCGTGATCACTTCTGCTGCCAGTAATCTTGCCAGCCGGTAATCCATATCATTTTCATATAAAATACCTGCCGCAAACGGGATGTGCTCCTTCTGAAGTCTTCGATAAACCGGGATTCCAGTTCCGCCGGAAGAGATCACGAACACTTCCGGCTCACCCTCCGGCGCAGGAAGTTCAATACTTCCAAAAAGCGGGTCAAAATATCCGTTATTGATTCCATACAATTCGCGAATGATTTCTTCTGTAAATACTTCTTCCGGACTTCCGTAATGTGAAATCGTCTCGCCTTTGACACAGATGATCTTATCTGAAATCTTCTGTGCCAGATCGATTTCATGAAGAGACATAATCACCGTAATCTTCTTCTGCCTTGCCATCCGCTCAAGGATAGACAACAGCTCCAACTTATATTTTACATCCAGGAACGAAGTCGGCTCATCTAAAACGATCACATCCGGGTCCTGACAGATTGCTCTCGCCAGCAGAACGCGCTGCTTCTGTCCGTCACTAATCGCATTAAAATCACGGTTGCCGAGCTCCTGCGCATGCACCGCCTGCATCGCCTCTTCCACCAGACATTCATCTTCCTGCGTCAGAATCCCAAGTCGTCCTGTGTAAGGATAGCGTCCGGTTGCCACAATATCATGACAAGTCATCAACTCTGTCTTGATCCGATCCGTCAACACGACCGCCATCTTAGACGCAAGCTCTTTATACGGCAGTTTCAGAAGAGAAGTATCGTCAAAAAATACATTCCCTCCAACGACTTTCAGCTGTCTTGTAATACTTTTCAAAATCGTTGACTTTCCCGAACCATTCGGACCGATCAAAGTCACGATCTCCCCCTTGTTGATCCCGATATTAATATCACGGATCAGGGAGTTTCCATTATAACCTACCGACAGGTCTTTCATTTGAAAATAATAATCTGCCATCTTATTTTCTTCCTCCCTTCGGTATCATCATATAGATAACGATCGGTGCACCCAGAATAGAAGTCACCGTACTGATATTCAATTCCACCGGTGCCAGTGCCATTCGTGCAATCAAGTCACAGATCATACAGAACACAGCTCCCATAAAGAACGTTCCCGGTATAACCACGATCGGTTTTGATGTTCCAAATGCTTTCCTTGCAAGAAACGGAACTGCGATTCCCACGAAGGAAATCGGTCCCGCAAATGCTGTCACACACGCTGACAGAATACTGGAAAGCAAGATCAAAATCACGCGAAACGTCTTGATGTTGACTCCCATACTCTGCGCATATGCTTCTCCCAATTGATATGCACTGATTGGTTTTGACAGGAAAAATGTAAACAGCACCGCAAGTCCGACAACCACTGCTGCCACACGAATATTGCTCCAGCTCATTCCGGAAAAACTTCCCTGTGACCATCCGTGCAGATTCACAATATCAGAATCATCCGCAAATGTCACAACAAAATCCGTGATAGCCGAACAGATATATCCGATCATGATCCCCCCGACAAGAAGAGACGCCATATGCTGCACTTTTTTCGACATCAGAAGGATAAATCCCGTCGAGATCAGCGACCCGATAAATGCTGCAAGAATCAGTGTATACGAAGAAAATCTTCCGATATATTTCAAATACACGATCATTGTAAGTGCCACGACCATTTTCGCTCCGGAAGAAATTCCGAGAACGAAAGGTCCGGCAATAGGATTGGAAAAAAATGTCTGCAGCAAAAAACCTGAAAGAGACAATGCACCACCAAGCAATGCTGCCATCAGAATTCTCGGAAGACGGATCTTCCATATAATATTGTACTCTGTCGCCGCTCCTTCTTTCAGAAAGAGAATGCGCAGAATCTTAGGCACCGGAATATGAACATTTCCGGTATTGATATTTAGCACTGTCACAACACAAAATACTGCTGCAAGAATCAGAAATACCGCTGTGTATCTTGTACGCCGTCTGAAATTTTCCTGATGAAAACTTGTCTGCTCCATTCTTCTACTCCATCTTTTCAAGAAATGTCATCTGAGATGCATCACTGTCTGTCAGCATCAGATGCATATCTTTGATCAGCTCTCCGACTGTATCTGTTGCCTGATATAAGTTCTTTCCGGTATACCAGACATTTCCGTCTTTCACCGCCTTGAATTCAGAGAACAATTCATTCTTTGCTTCCAACTCACTGATACTATTTATCTGTCCGTCGATCGTCCCGTTGTAGATCAGATAATCTGCATCTACAGCAGTCGCATAGAATTCCTCCATCGTCAGTTTAACAGATGGTGCGTTGCTGTCCGGATTCTTCAGATCTTTGAACGCATATCTTCCACCTGCGATTTCGATTATTGACGGAATATAATCGTCAGATTTTCTCACAACAATTGAACCATCTGTACTCACATAGAAATAAGCAACCGTCTTTTCCGTGTTCTCGAATCCTTTCAGTTCCTCGATCACATGAGCCTGCTGGTCAAAAAATGTATCCGCTTCTTCCTCTTTATTCAGAAGCGCCCCATAAAGCTTGATCCACTCGGTTCTTCCAAGCGGATGTGACTCATAACTGGAGTAGTCTACAAATACCGGAATCCCAAGATCTTCGATCATTTCCTGTACCTTCGGTGTATGAAGGATCATCGTTGATTCGATTGCCAGATCACAGTCTCCGTCAACGAGAGTCTCATAATCCGGTTCGCTGTATTTTCCCGCAAATGTCATCGCTCCGGATTCCATTGCTTCCTTTGCACTCTCTACATACCAGCCGGAAGCCTCAAGTCCGGAGAATTTTACCTTGTCAATTCCGCCGATTGCATCAAACAGAGACATGGATGCTGTCGCCGCCATATAAATATTCTCTGTCGGCTGCTGGATCACAACAATATCATCCGCCAGATTTTCCGGTTCTTCTTCACCTTCCGGAACAATCAGATATTGCTTATCTTCATGGACATCGATCAACTTATATCCATCCTTATAATAGTATACATCGAATTCTGTCGCGTAAGTCAGATCCATTGTAGATTCATAGGTAAGTCCTTCAATCTCCGGTGCTTTTTTTGTCTTGTCGGCTACATCTTTGGTCTTATCCTTTGTTACATCTGTACCTGCTGAATTATTACCGCTGTTTCCACCGGAGGCTGCGGTAGAACCGCAGCCTCCGAGCAGAAGTGCAGCTGAAAGCATTAACGCTGTGATTCTGCATCTTCTTATCTTCATTCTATTTTTCTCTCCTATTTCTCTGCCGCTGCTACTGCCGCATCAAACTTCTCGTTCGTCAGCTCTTCACATCCGTAGAGAACACCGTAAACCTTGATCCACTCCTGCTTTCCAAGTTCTGTCTTTTCCTCGGAAGAACGATCAACGAGTACCGGAATTCCAAGCATTGCAAGCTTTTCTGTCAGCTCTTCGAACTGTTCCGTCTTCTCTTCTACTGTCAGAGTCTCTTTTGTATCTTTACTGTCTTTATCTACTATTTTGTCAGTATCTTTCGCTGCATTTTCCTCAGAATCTTCTCTTGGAAGAATATCTCCTGTAAACAAAGCAAGATTCACTTCACTCTTCACAAGGTTCTTCAACTTCAGCTTGTCCGCTGTTCCTGCATATGCAACTTCAGCATTCTTCTCTCCGTCTTTTGCTTTCATCTTATCAGCAATCTCGGATACTGTACAGTCTTTGCTCTTCATTCCAACTGCCGCAATATTATCAAGAAGATCGAGATCTTTCATCATATTCAGAATCTCATCAGACTCTGCATAAGTATGATCTGTCGGTTTTTTCACAATGATCATATCCTGCTCAAGACCAACCGGAACTTCCACATCCTCCGGAACGATCAGATATTTCACAACATTTCCCTTGTAAAGCTCTGCTGCCAGTTCCTGTTCGCTTGTGCCGTTGTTATCCGAAGCTGCGGATTCCTCGGCAGAAGCATCTACTTTGCTTTCTGCATCTGAGTTCTTAGAATCTTCTGATCTATTGATTGTAACAGAAGCTACTTTCTTCTTGGAAGACTTCTCTTTATCTTCTGCAGACTTCTCATTTTCAGACTTTGTTTTCTCTGCTTTTTCAGGGTCTCTTGCTGTGTCCTTCGTCATATCGATTTCAAGAAGTACAATCCCCTGATCATAATGATAAATCTTGAAATATTCTGCATAGTCAAGCTTTGTCTCTGACTGATATTCCAAACCTATGATTTCAGGTGCTTTTTCATCCAGCTTCTGGTTACTGCTTGTTGAAGCATCTGTTCCGTTTGCAGATGTTCCTCCATTCGCCGCTGCAAGATAAATGAAAATCGTATATTCTATCTCATGTGCGACAGACATTTTATCTGTCATTCCAATAATCTTATTGTTCTGATTCAACGCAACCGGAATAACAGCTGTCGCAGAGCCACCACCCTTTGTTGTGTAATACTTATTTCCGTTCGCTTTCACATACTGATAATGATCACTGCTGAACACGAGTGTTGCATAAGCCTGTCCATTCTGGATCGTCACTTTATTACAAGTAATCTGAACCTTACCTGTTCCACCTGACCAGGTAAAACGGTCCGGAGTATATACACCATCTTTCAGTGTTGTTCCACTGTCTACATGAGAAGTAGAACCACTTGTATCGGATTCGTATTTTGATACATTATCTGCTTTTCCGTCATTTCCATCTGTTTTTCCTGAATTAGTTCCAGATACAGAACCGCCTGGGAAAGCAGAATTGTTTGTTCCTGTATTACCTGTATTGCTGGAACCACCAGTAGTTCCGGAATTTCCTGTGTTTCCGTTGTTTCCGGAATCACCTTTATTCTCAGAATCTGTAGAATTAAGATCGGCAATCTTCTTCATTGTCTCTGACTGGAAAGTCAGCGTTCTGTCATACCAGATTCCTTTTTTAATGGAATAGGCTGCTACTGCGATTTCCTTATCCAACGCTTCTACCGGAACAGTATAAGTGTATTTTCCTTCTTCATTCACCTGATATGGAATCCAGGATGACTGATCTGCGCTTGCAGCCTCTTCCTTTGTTCCCATATACAGATAGCCGTAACCAGTTCCGCTTAATGTAAGCACGGCACTCATTTTTCCGTCTTTTGCTGTCAGAATACAATCCACCACTTTAAACATGGAAGAACTGGAAGTTACGTCCATACTGTAGATTCCGTTTGCTACTGTTGCTTCCGGTGCTGGATTCGGATTTGGAACCGGATTCGGTGTCGGTGTTGGCGTTGGTGCTGGTGCTGGATCCGGTGTTGAGGTTTCTCCCGGATTCGGAATGTACATCCATAAGTACTGTTTGTCATACCAGGTCTGATCTTTTGACTTTCTCAAAGATACCGGAATTGTCTGACCTGCTTTTTCTTTCGGCACATTGAAATGAAATGTCCATGCACCTTCTTCATCCTGTGTTCTTTCTATAACAGATGCCTTCAACAAATCATCTTTTGAACCAAGATATAGCGCATCAAATCCTGTGTTGTTTGTCTTGATCGTGATATCAAGTTCGCCATCCTTTTCAACAACTGTTGATTCACTGACCTTGAACATCTTGAACTCTTCAGCGTCTTCTTTTACTACCTTCACAGATTCTCCTGTTACAGAAGGCGCCTCCTGCAGTGGCGGAAGTTCCGGTTCCGGAGTATTCGTAGAATCGTTAGAATCCGTAGAAGGTTCTGACTTGCCTGTCTCATCTTTTATCTGTGTATCCTTGTTATCAGTTTTTTCGTCCGCAACCTGATCTGAGACAGTTGTGCCTGGATTTTTCCCGGTGGTTTCTGTATCTTTCTCTTCTGAGTTATTTTCTAAGTTGTTTTCTGAATTATTTTCTGAGTTATTCTCTAAATTTGGTTTTGTTTCTGCTTCGATTGAATTCTGATTATCTGATTTATCCGAAGAATTATCAACTTTATCAGATTCCTCTTTCTGATCTTCTTTTGTTAAATCGTCATTTCTTTTATCTTCTTTAACATTTCCTGCGTCTTCTGTCTGACTCTCATCTTGTTTCTTATCTGGATCAGCTTCTTCCACCTCAACAGTTTCCTGTAAATTTGTCTCACACTGCTGCTCATTTTCTGCCGCATATGTTCTTGTATAAGACAATGGTGAAATCACCATAGAACCTGTCAGCATAAGCGCAAGCCATCTGCTCTTATTTTTCATTTCTTTTTTGTCTCCCATTAAGTTGTGAATTATAAAATACGGAAAATGGATAGAATTATCCTGAATCGAATGAATGATTTTTTCGGTACAATCAATTACTCGTGATCTGGAATTCGTATATTCCCCGCACCAACGGCCGGCAGGTTTCCTGACTTACAGATCTTCTATACAGAACACCTTCCCGGTCTCCCAGTGGATGTGCGGACTCTCCACACTTGTCTGTATAGGAGCGGTCTTCTGAAATCTAATTTCTAAGAAGACCGCATCTCTGCTCACA
>OFMT01002316.1_pt1 | contig 11537 bp, 14 predicted proteins | sample 1541891 | NCBI WGS metagenome assembly OFMT01 (sample SAMN04209230, study PRJEB22552) | human gut metagenome | biome: gut; material: feces | host: Homo sapiens | place: USA: Oklahoma | reverse complement strand
GCTCGCGCTGCGCGCCGGTATGACGATCGAGTCCAGCCGTGAGGTGCAGTTTATTCAGGACAACACCGTTTTCAAGGGTAAGGAGCGCGCGGACGGTATGCCGGTCATCCCGGGCGCGTTTGTTGCGATCAACATCAACAACGCGGCGGTCACAACCGTGATGGACTTTGCCGCAGATACTGCAAACGACGCGAAGCTTACCGCGCTGGCAGTCGGCACAGAGACGCTGTCGCCCGTGTTTGCAACGGGTACATACAATTATACGCTCGCGCCCACCGGAACGAGCGCAAAGATCGAGGCAACCAGTAGCCAGCCGGGCGCGAAGGTGGCAATTAGCTACAACGGCCAGAACGTGCGCAATGGCGGCACAGTGACATGGCTGACGGACGGCGCAGCGCATCCGCTTACGGTCACGGTTACGCAGGGCAACGCAGTGCGCGTCTATACGGTCTCGGTAACAAAGTAAAAAAACAAGGAGGTAAGCGACGTTGACGTTGACGGATGAAGACATTCTGGAGATTTTGAAGGTTGACCTGCAGGTTTCGAGCTCTGCGCTCGACCTGTATCTGCTTGTACTCATCGCATCGGCCAGAGCCTACATCGCGCAGGAGGGCATCACGCTGACGGATACGGTGCAGGATGCGATGCTCGTCGAAATGTATGCCGCTTACCTGTACCGCCGCCGACGCGAGGAAAACGTGCAAATGCCGCGCATGCTGCGGTGGGCACTGAACAACCGGCTTTTTGGCCAGAAGGGGGAGGCAAATGGATGATCTCATTTTGCTGATCTCTGAAAGCTATAAAAAAGACGCGATCGGAAACGTCACGGTGACGGAGACAGCAACGTCGGTATGGGCGCACCTGCAGTCGGTCACGAGAGCAGAGTGGGCAGACGCCGGACAGAACGGCCTGCAGCCGCAGCTTGTCGCCGTGACACCGATCGTGAATTACAACGGAGAGCAGATCGTACAGATCGGCTCGGGCGAAAATGCGCGTCGGTATGCCGTGTACCGCACCTACTTAGACCCGGACAACGATAGCATCGAGCTGTATCTCGAGCGAAAGGCGGGTGTGGCGCGTGGCGCGGAAAATCCCGTTACAGGAGCTTGAGATCGAGATCGTAAAAGAGCTCAAGGCTTACAGCGACGAGGTCGCCGAAGGTATAAAAAAATCGGTGAAGGACGTGGCAAAAGAAACGGTCCGCACGTTGAAAGCGACATCTCCGCGGGATACCGGCGAGTATGCGCGCGGCTGGACGTCCAAGGTGGAGTTTGAGAGCCCGGAGGACATCCGGGTGCGCATATCCAACCGCACAAAGCCGCAGCTCACGCATCTGCTCGAAAACGGGCATGCGAAGGTAAACGGTGGCCGCGTGGACGGCAGGCCGCATATCCGCCCGGCCGAACAGGCTGCTGCAGATAAGCTCGTGGGTGCCGTGAAAGTGGTGATTAAAAAATGACGCTGGAGAATCTATATCAGCTTTTGGAAAGCACAGGTTTGCCCGTGGTATACAGGGCATGGCCGATTGGCGGAGCGCCTGAGTTGCCGTACATCTGCTATCTCGCCGCATACAGCAATAACTTTTCGGCGGACGGCGTCGTATACCAGCCGATCGATCATGTGCAGATCGAGCTCTACACAAAAGATAAAAATCCAGAAGCAGAGGACAGGGTGGAAAGCGCCCTGTCCTCAATCTTTTGGGAAAAATCGGAAACTTATATTGATACGGAAAAATGTTATCAAATTTTATACGAAGTTGAGGTGTAACAATGGCGACAAACGAAAACAAGGTGCAGTTTAACATCAAAAACGTGCACTATGCGGTAATGACCGCAGACGGCGATACGCCGACTTGGGAAAATCCGGTCCCTGTGCCGGGCGCTGTGAATCTGTCGCTCGAGGCGAGCGGCGAGATCACGCCGTTTTACGCGGACGGCGTTGTGTACTACAAATCCAGTTCAAACAACGGATACGAGGGCGACCTCGAAATGGCGCGATTTATTGACAAGATGCTGCAGGATGTCTGGGGATACGTGCTAAACGCCACCGACAAGACGATCATCGAGAATGTAGGTGTTGAACCGAAGAGCTTCGCGCTTCTTTTCCAAATCGACGGCGACGCAGACAACGACCTGTATTGCATGTACAACTGCACGGGCACGCGCCCGGGCATTGTCGGCGCGACGAGTACGGACACCAAGGAGCCGCAGACGCAGACCAGCACAATTTCTGCGACTTCGCTCGAAAACGGCAACGTCTTTGCGCGTACAACCAGTGAGACGCCGGAGAGCGTTCGCACGGCGTGGTTTACGAAGGTCTATACGCCTACCGTAGGTTGAGAAAGGTAAAGCACATGGAAAAAAGAATTCAGATCGACGGAAAGGAGGTGGGGTTTAGGGCTTCGGCCCTGACCCCGCGTCTTTACCGGCATAAAATCGGCCGAGACATGATTCAGGACCTTAACAAGCTTCAGAAGGCGTATACCAAAGCGCTGCAGGGCATCCATGCCAAAAAACCGGCAGAAGATGCGCCCGCCGAAGAGCGCGAGGCGTATGAAGCGCTAGTGCACGAATCGCAGCTTGATGTGACCGATCTCGAAATTTTTGAAAACGCCGCCTACATCATGGCGCGGCAGTATGACGCCAACATTCCGGACACGCCGGAGGGGTGGCTCGACGGCTTCGAGACGTTTTCGATCTACGAGGTGCTTCCGGCGATCCTCGAGCTTTGGGCGATCAACGCGCAGACGACAGCAAAGTCTAAAAAAAAATAAGACAGACTGTGCGCGAAGCAACCGGCGCGACCTTTATGCTCCGCTGCGCGGAGTTGGGACTGAGCCGCGAGGACCTCGACGATATGACGGTGGGCATGGTCTACGATATGCTGATCGAGCAAACGAACGACCAAGAAAAGTATCCGTATAAAGCAACGCAGGCGGATATTAACCGCTTTTTTCCGAAAGGGTGAAGTAGATGGCGGATCGAATCAAAGGCATAACAATCGAAATCGGCGGCGATACGACCGCACTGTCTAAAGCGCTTTCGGGCGTAAACAAAGAGATCAACTCGACGCAAAAGCAGCTACGCGACGTCGAACGGCTGCTGAAGCTGGACCCGGGCAACGTCACGCTGCTCGAGCAGAAGCAGCGGCTTTTGGCGGAGAGCGTGGAACAGACAAAGCAAAAGCTGGACTCGTTGAAAAATGCCGAAAAGCAGGTGCAGCAGCAGTTTGCGCAGGGAAAAGTCTCGCAGGCGCAGTACGATGCACTGCAGCGCGAAATCGTCGCGACGGAAGCGGATTTGCGGAAAGCCGAAAAGGCGGCGTCCAGCTTGCAGGATGAAATCGCGCAATCAAAGGGCGAATCCGCTTTAAAACAACTTGGCGACGCGGCGTCCGAGACAGCCTCAAAGGTCAAGAAGATCGACGAGAAGCCGATCGAGGACGTAGAAGATGCGGCCAAGGACGCAGACGACGCGCTCGAAGAAGCGGGAGACAGTGCGTCCAGCTTCGCAGATCACCTCAAAGCCGATATACTTGTCGAGGGAATCAAGGAAATTGTTTCCGGGATTAAGGATCTGAACGAGGAAACCAAAGAGTACCGCAAGATCATGGGCACGCTGGAAACCTCCAGCGAGGCGGCGGGATACTCCGCGGAGGAGACAAGCGAGGCTTTTTCGCAGCTTTACCGGGCGCTTGGGGACGATCAGTCCGCTGCCACAACAACGGCAAACTTGCAGGCGATCGGTGCGTCGCAAAAGGATATAAACAGTCTGATTTCGAGTGCCGTCGGCGCTTGGGCGAAATACGGGGACAGCATCCCGATCGACGGTCTTGCGGAATCGATAAACGAAACAATCCGCGCCGGGCAGGTGACGGGCACCTTTGCGGACGTCCTGAACTGGGGCAGCAAAGAGGGCGAAACCTTCGGCGTGATGCTAAAGGAAAACACCGAGGAAAACGAGGATTGGAACAAGGCGGTGCAAGATGCTTCCAGCGCCGAAGATTTTTTCAACCTCGCCTTGCAGGACGCCGAAACGCAGGCCGACCGGACAAACCTCGTCATGCAGGCTATGGCCGATCAGGGCCTCAGTGATGTCGGCGATGCATGGTACAGCAACAACAAGGACATCGTAGACGCCAACAACGCGCAGCTCGAATTTACAAAAAAGGCAGCCGAGCTTTCGGAGCGTGTGCAGCCTGTACTTACAGCTGTGCAGGAGGGCATAAACGGCATTATGCAAGCGATTTTGGATGCAACGGCAGGCATCGACATGGATACCATCGTCGGATACGTCCAAAGCTTTTTTGATGCGATATCGAACGTCGTATCCTTTTTGATTGAAAACAAAGAAATCGTAATCGGTGTAATCGGAGCGATCGGTCTCGCGCTGACTGCGCTAAAAATCGTCGAGTTTGTGCAAAGCGTGATCAGTGGTATTTCAGCAATTTCCGGTGCGCTGTCATTCCTTGCAGCAAACCCAATCGTGCTTGTGATCGCGGCCATCGCCGCACTGATTGCAGTGCTGGTGCTGATTGTCACAAAGGGCGAAGAGATCAAGGCGTGGTTGGCGGGATTTAACGAGTGGCTGCAGGGCGTTTTTGCTACGGACTGGACGGAGGTTTTCGGCCCCGTCTTAGGCAATGTGCTGAATGGATTTTTTGCGCTGCTGAAAGGCATCTGGGACGGCGTTTATCAGGTTCTCAACGGTGTAATTGATTTTATTCAAGGCATTTTCACCGGCAACTGGGAACAGGCGTGGAGTGGTGTGCAGGAGATCGTCTCGGGCGTGTGGGACACTATCACTGGGATAATCACAGGCGCGTGCGACCTGATTGAAGGCATCCTTTTGGGGCTGGATAGTTGGCTGCAAGGCGTCTTCAAAACGGACTGGACGGAGATTTTTGGACCCGGTTTGGGAGACATTATCAACGCTTTTATGAAAAATGTTGAAAACACTTGGAACGCGATTAAGCAGATTTTTCAGGGTGTGCTCGATTTCATCAAAGGCGTTTTCACGGGCAACTGGAAGCAGGCGTGGCAGGGCGTCGTCAACATCTTCGGCGGCTTGTTTAACAGCCTCATCAACATGGTAAAGGCGCCGTTAAACGGCATCATCGGGCTTTTGAACGGCGCGGTCGGTGCGATTAACAGCTTGATCGGAGGCTTAAACTCGATCAGCTTTACAATGCCGAAATGGCTCGGCGGCGGGCATTTCGGCCTCAGCATCCCGTATATCCCGAGTATACCGTATCTGGCAAAGGGCGGTATCCTCTCGCAGGGCTCGGCGATCGTCGGCGAAGCCGGACCGGAGCTGCTCACAATGATGGGCAACCGCGCCATGGTGCAGCCGCTCACCAACAACACAACCAACCAGACCGACCTCGGCGGCGTCAATATCACGGTATACGGCGCGCCGGGTCAGGACGTGCGGGCGTTGGCGGATATCATCATGGATGAGATGCAAAACGCAACAGAAAGAAAGGCGGCGGTTTTCGGTGCATAAATTTTGGTTTTCCGGGCATTGCTGCCGCGAGTACGGTATCTATGTCAGTGGCGAAAACACCTTCAACGGCCCCGAAAGGGGCTATGAACTTGTGTCCATCCCCGGGCGGTCCGGCGATCTAGTCCGAGATAACAAGCGGTATAAAAACACCACGGTTTCTTATCCCGCTTTTATCCACAAAGACTTCCTGCGGAACACGGACGCGGCGCGCATGTGGCTCCTCGGCTCTCCGATGACATACCAAAAGCTGGAGGACGACTACCACCCGGACGAATATCGGATGGCGATTTTTACCGGGCCGTTGGATTTTGACACGCGGTTTTTAAACCGGTCGGGCGAAATGACGCTGAATTTTAATTGCAAACCGCACCGGTATATCAAGGCCGGAACATGGTTGCAGGCGATTGAAAACGGACAGGTCCTGCTTAACAACTGGGACGAATCGCTGCCGCTGATCCAGATCACGGGCAGCGGAAGCGGCGTGCTGACGGTCGGCGGTGTCACCGTGACGATCGACAGCATGGACGGCAGCTTGACGCTGGACGCCGAAACGCAGAACGCCTACAGCGGCCTTAAAAACAAAAACGGCACGATCCGCATCGCAGGTGGCGAGTTTCCGACTCTGCCCGCCGGCGAAACGCGGATTACTTGGAGCGGCGGAGTCTCAGCCGTTGAGATTACCCCGCGATGGAGGGCACTATGAAACCGATTCTTTTTCCGTCCACCGCGACGGAGTTTGACACGCAGGGGCTCGGTGTCCTGACGGATTCGATCAGCTGCACGGTCACCGAGGAGCGCAACGGCGCTTTCGAACTGACGATGCAATACCCGGACACCGGCGTACATTTTGACGAGATTACGGACCGATGCATCATCTATGCGATCCCGAGCCCGTACCGTGCTCCGCAGCCTTTCCGCATCTACCGGATCACGCGGCCGATGGACGGCATCATCATGGTGTACGCGCAGCATATCACCTACGATCTTTCCGGCGTGCCGCTCAATCCTTTTACAGCGATCAACGCGCCGGATGCGCTCTCAAAGCTAAGCCTTAACGCGGCGGTGGATAGTCCATTCACCTTCTGGACGGACAAGGCTACCGTCGCGTCTTTTGCTGTTTCTACACCGTCGTCGACACGCTCGGTTCTCGGCGGCTCATCCGGCTCGATCCTCGACGTGTACGGCGGTGAGTACGAGTGGGACGGCTTTACCGTCCGCTTGTACGGCCATCGCGGATACGACAACGGCGTCGTGATCAGCTACGGCAAAAACCTGACGGACATCGAGCAGGACCGCAACATCTCCAACGTGGCGACCGGCATCTATCCGTATTGGACAAACGCCGAGGGTACGCTTGTGACCTGCGACCCTAAGATTGTCAACGCGCCGGGCACGTACGATTTTACGCGCGTCGTGCCAGTGGATTTTTCCAACGATTTTGAGACGCAGCCGGCACCGGAGCAGCTGCAGGCGCGTGCGGAAAAATATGTCGAGGACAACAAGATCGGCATACCTAAAACGAGCATCACGGCAAGCTTTGTACAGCTCGAGCAGTTTCCGGAGTACGATGACCTTGCGCTGCTCGAAAAGTGCGACCTCTGCGACACGGTGACAATACGCTACCCGCAGCTTGGCGTGGAGGCGAAGGCCGAGATCGTCAAGATCGAGACGGACGTGCTGCTTGAGCGGTACAGCTCGGTCGAGATCGGCGACGTGCGCACCAACATCGCGGACACTATCGTCGGGCAGCAACAGGAGATCAAGCAAAAACCGAGCGAGACTTACTTGCGCGAGGCAGTGCTTGCGCTGACGGAGACTATCATCGGCGCATCCGGCGGCGCGGTGCGTCTGCTGGATACCAACAACGACGGCATGCCGGACACGCTGTACATCGCGGATGATCCGGACCCGACCAAGGCGCGCAAGGTGTGGCGCTTTAATCATGAGGGATGGGGCGCGAGCAATAACGGCTACAACGGCCCGTTTTCTTACGGGGCCACGTTGGAAAACGGTATGGTCGCCGATTTTATCACAGCGGGCACACTCAACGCTGATCTCGTCAACATCGTCAACTTGATCGCCGACCATGTGGTGAGCCGAAACGCCGGATTTGAGATGGACCTGTGGGCGGCGGTGCTGAGGTTGATGGAAAACGACAACCTACGCGTGCGCATCTACTCGACAGCCCAAGGCGCCGGAGGCATTGTGCAGGTCTTTTCCGGCACCGTGACAAATGAGGGCGGCCTCGGCGAGGACAGCAGTTACTCGTACTTCGGGCCGATTGGCGTAGGCGTGGGCGAAAAAAGCGACGGAAGCTATACCGGGACGATTAAAGCCGGGACGTTGGTTGTCTACAACAAGGTACGGACCGAAAGCGGAAACTCAATCCTGTCCGTAGTAAACGGGCAGCGCATCGGGCACTTTGACCGGCTCGCCATCGGCGATAACGCGGATTTTGGCGTCTCGTGGGTATGGGACTCGCAGCTCGGCCACTACGTGCTCTGCAGCAATGACTAGTAGGGGAGGACGATAAAAAATGTCAATTGAAACAACGGCGGCGCTGCGCGTCGACCTGCTCGACCCGGGCGCGCCGCAAATCATACACGCGGTACAGGACGACAGCAACAGCCGCAAAATCGCTTTTAGCATCTACGCGGGTGGAGCGCAGTGGGCGGTGCCCGACGGTACGCTTGTGACTGTCCGCTACAAAAAGCCGGACGGCACCGCGGGCTTTTACGACACGCTGCCTGACGGCAGCACGCCGGCTGCGACGATCGACGGCAACGTCGTGACCGTGGCCCTTGTGCCGCAGGCCCTTACGGTGTGCGGAAACGTGCCGGTACAGATCAAACTGTACGATAGTGCGGGCACCAGCATCACGACGTTTGCGGTCGTGATGCACGTCTCTGCTAACGTCGTCTCAGACGCGGAGATTGTCTCGTCGGATTATTACAGCGTCCTGACCAAGCAGATTGCCGATGCACTCGCGGCGGCGGAGGGAATACCGGGACAGGTGTCTGCCGCGCAGGCAGCGGCAGAACAGGCTGCATCTTCGGCAAACGCAGCGGCAGACTCCGCTACGGCGGCCGCCAGCTCGGCGAGTACAGCCTCCAACGCGGCCGGGCAGGCGCAGACCGCGGCAACTAACGCGGAAAACGCGGCGGCTCCTGTGCTTGCCATACTGTCTAGCGGGGCCGGCGCGCATAACTCCATCTACCGCGGAAAAAACCTCGGTACGAGCGTGACCGCCACACAATGGGCGGCTATTGCGGATGGTAGTTTTACCGACTTATACATCGGTGATTACTGGGTGATTGGAGATGTGACCTATCGTATCGCTGCCTTTGACTATTATTACAGGACGGGAGATACAGTCTGCAATACTCACCACGTCACGCTTGTCCCAGACGGCAATATGTATACGCACGCGATGAATGACACGAACGTCACTACTGGCGGCTATGTGGGCTCTAAGATGTACACCGAAGGGCTGGAACAGGCTAAGACCACCATCAATGTGGCATTTAGCGGCCATATCCTGCAACACAGGATCTATCTGACAAACGCTGTTGCGAATGGTCGTGCTTCCGGCTGCGCATGGTGCGATTCCGAAGTTGACCTTATGTGCGAGCAGATGGTCTACGGCAGTGGTATTTTCTCCCCTGTTTCTGACGGTAGCAATGTCCCGGCTAACTACCGTGTCGAGAAATCCCAGTTGCCGCTGTTCCAGCACGAGCCGAGCCGTATTTGCAATCGTACGACATGGTGGTTGAGAGACGTTATTACCGCTTCCTATTTCGCCCTTGTAGACGACAACGGCAATGCGACCTGCTACTACGCTTCTAGCTCTTATGGCGTTCGCCCCGCGTTTTCGATCATCGGCTAAGGGAGGGTAAGGCGAGCATTGGAAAACATTTTTGTCGCGATCATCACCGGCGGGCTCGCGCTTGTCGGCGTGATCATCACCAACGTCGCTGGCAACCGCCGCGCAGAAGAAAAGCTCCGGATCGCGCAGGCGATCACGGACGCGAAGATCGAAGAGCTCACGCGGGAGGTGCGAAAACATAATAATTTTGCGGAAAAAATCCCCGTAATACAAGAGCAAATCAAGGTCGTAAACCACCGCCTTGCAGACCTGGAGGACACAGAAAGGAAGGATCACCCATGAAAACAAAGTGGAAAAATTGGCTCAAGGCCGCGGGAGTCCGCGCCGTGAAAACAATCGCGCAGACCGCTGTCGCGACGATCGGCACCTCTGCGGTGCTCGGCGAGGTGGACTGGATCGTGGTAGCCAGCGCGTCGGTGCTCGCCGGCGTACTCTCGCTCCTCACAAGCGTTGCCGGCCTGCCTGAGCTGCCCGACACGGACGGAGACGGTTTCCCGGATCAGTAACGGACAATCCGAAAAGAGGTGATATAAATTGTTTATGCACGAGATCACATTGGACGGATACGCTGCGCAGTGTGCCGAACAGCCGATCCGCCTCGGCACGGCGGGCAGCTACGGCGTGGAGGCATTGCGCATCACGCGCAATGGCGAATGGGTAGATTACGATATTATCGTCGCTTTCCACCCGCCAGAAGGCGAAACCGTGCAAATACGCCTTGAATCGGATAATGTCGTGTCTGTCCCTGCGGAGGCCACTGCGGTTGCAGGCACGGGAGAGCTTACGTTTGCAGGATATACGGACGGCGTGCGGCAGATCTCCGTGAGCCAAATCTATCGTGTGGCAGCAAGCGCGGGTACGGAGGGGATCGCCCCCGCAGAACCTACGCCGGACGTGGTACAGCAGATTTTGTCGGCAGCAAATGAAGCGGATAGCAAAGCTGAACAAGCTCAAAAAGTTGCTCAAAGCGTCCGTGATGACGCTGATGCGGGTAAATTTAATGGTCCGCAAGGTCCTAAAGGTGAGCAAGGCCCCATCGGCCCGGTCGGCCCGCAAGGCCCGCAGGGCGAACAAGGCCCAACGGGTTCAACTGGTCCGCAAGGCCCTAAAGGCGACACCGGCCCTGCCGTAGCACTAGACACCAGCCTCACCCACGAGGGCGAAGCCGCTGACGCAAAAGCCACAGGTGACGCTATCAGCGCAGTCAAGGCGCGGCAGAACATCCTTGTCGGCAGTGAGACAGGCAATCCGATCCTCGTTGACGATGCTTTCGCAGCGCCGCTGTGCGGTCTGACCGTGTACGGTAAGAGCACGCAGGACGGCACACCCACGCCCGATGCGCCTGTGCCTATCGTGAGCGCTGGTGACGGCGGGACGATTGCAGTGACCTTGAGCAACGGAAACGGTAAAACGCAAACTCTCACCCTGACCACCCCCACCGGCTTACCCGGCATCCATGTCACCTCTGGCGGCAACTACACTGACCCGCAGGGACAGCAGTGGGTGTGTGACGAGGTGGACTTGGATAGAGGAGTGAAGATGCAGATGGTGAACGTTGTGGACTTGTCAACCTGTACAATTACAGGAACCACTAACTTGGCGGTAACAAAACGACTATCGATTCGGTTGCCGCTCAATGGCCGCAATTATGAAACAAAAGCCCTATGCAATAAATTGCAATTTATCGTTTCGTTTACAGAGGATATTCCGCACTTTTATGTAGACACATCCAATGCGCAGGTTTTTATCCCCATTAGCGCTAAACTCCCAGAAGAAGGAGAATACATTCTATTATACGCTCTCGCCAACCCCGTTGAAACCCCGCTCACCCCTGCCGAAATCGCCGCTTACAAAGCCCTCACCGCTTACGCGCCCGACACCGTGGTGCAAGCCGCAGACGGCGCAGGGGTAAGGTTTGACTATCAGAGAGACGTTAACATCGTGATCAAAAAGCTTGAGGATGCTATTGCGTCCATGGCTACTACATAAGGAGGATAAATAAATGGTACCGATCAAACAAAATTTACTTAGCCAGAGCAAATATGATTTGAAAGTGCCGGTGGAGTCCTGCGCAAAGGACATGAAATATATCGTCGTGCACAACACGGCGAACGATGCTTCCGCCGCGAATGAAGTCGCGTATATGA
>OFMT01002315.1_pt1 | contig 11544 bp, 10 predicted proteins | sample 1541891 | NCBI WGS metagenome assembly OFMT01 (sample SAMN04209230, study PRJEB22552) | human gut metagenome | biome: gut; material: feces | host: Homo sapiens | place: USA: Oklahoma | reverse complement strand
GCTTCTTGTACTACTTGTCTGTTTATGTAAAATCTTTCAAAGAACTCTTTCTTTAGTTGCTAAGAGAAGTTGTATTTCTCAAAAGCGAGTGCAAAAGTACAAACATTTTTCGAAACCACCAAATATTTTCCGAAAAAAGTTTTGAAATTAACAGTATTTTAACACTTTCATCTTATTTTGCACTTATTTTGGTACCAAACACTTTATTATATACATACACGCGCTCATATCTGCGTGTGGGCACACATGCATGCGCATATACATAATGGTACCAGAAAACTATTCTGCCTCCAAATAGAGAACACGAGACGACCAGTCGTTCTTCTTACCCCAGTCTACCTCATGAACATACGGCATTTCCAAGCCATGTTCCATAAGATACTTACCAGAGTAAGATTTTCCCTCACAATCAAGAGGCTTGTTATCAATTACATCAAGTTCTTTTACCTTATACATCTTATTCTCATCCAGACCAGCCATCTTAACTCTTGGCAAATGAACATTATAGAAGTTTACCAATTTCCACCAATAGAAGACAGCCTTGTCTTTTGCTTCACTAACATACATAATAGAAGACAAACCCTGATTATCGTACGGAGAAACCAAACGATAAAGGTCGCCAAACTGAACAACAGGACGAATCTCCTTGTATTCAGAGATAGCCTTTCGGCAGAGAGCCTTCTCCTCATCCGTCATATTCTTTGGCTGGATTTCCATTCCAAGACGCCCGCTCATAGCTACATCAATACGATACTTCAAAGAAGTAGTGCGGAATACGGTATGGTTTGGCACAGCAGAGATATGACTTGCCATGGCGATGGCTGGGAAGAAATAGCTGGTTCCATACTGCATATAAATACGCTGCATGGCATCCGTATTATCACTTACCCAAAACTCATCAAAACCACGGAGCATGCCCCAATTGGCACGGCCACCGCCACTTGCGCAACATTGAATCACCACATCCTTATACTTAGCACGAATACGGTCGATAACCTTCGCAAATCCCTGATGATAAGCAATGTAGAGATGACTCTGTTCAGCTGCAGACAAGTATTGGCTGCCATGATTCATAATAGGCATATTGGCATCCCACTTAATGTAGGCTATATCTGGATATTTAGTAAGTAAATTGTCTACTACACCGAAAACAAAGTCTTGTACTTTTGGATTTGAGAGATCGAGCACCAGCTGGGTACCGCCACGGCCCAGAACAGCATCTCGCTTAGGAGCCTTGATAACCCAATCAGGATGCTTCTCATAGAGCATACTGGTAGTATTGGTCATTTCCGGTTCGATCCAGATACCAAACTTTACCTGGTTTTTCCTGGCATCGTTCAGCAAGCCTTCAATGCCATTAGGAAGTTTCTTGGTATCAACCACCCAGTCACCGAGTGCACAGTTATCAGTAACACGAGGATATTTGGTTCCGAACCATCCATCATCCATTACGAAGAGTTCACCACCCATACTATGGATATCAGCCATCATCTGGTCCATTCCCTTTTGGTTGATGTCGAAATAAACACCTTCCCAAGAGTTGAGCAAGATATCACGCTCCTTATCTCCATGTGCCAAGATATATTTGCGTCCCCATTTATGGAAGTTTCTACTTGCACCGCTCAAGCCCTGTGTTGAATAGGTCAAAGCGAGTACTGGAGTTTTGAAAGTCTCACCTTTCTTAAGATGATATTCAGAGTTCTGTTCGTTAATACCGGCAAAGAAATAATGATATTCGGTATCATCGGTAACCGTCTTCAGCTTATAGTTTCCGCTATAAACCAAGGCTGCACCAATAACATTACCCGCATTTTCCTGTCCTTTACCATCGAGCGAGAACATGACTTCAGCATGATCGGTATGCGAATTGCGGGTACCATCATTGTTTCGGATTACAAATTCTCCTGGCTGCAGTTTTTCATGACTCAACTGTCCCTCAGCAGCCCAAGTACCGGAAAGATGACTCATCCAGACATCTCCGCGACGGATAGGAAGCATAGCCGATGCAAAGGTAGTCAGGGTAACAGTACCCTTTTCACCATTCAGAATCTCGGTCCATGCCTCAATCATATCAACATCATTGTATGCACGATACTTCAAATCTACCTTTATATTATATACAGGATCTTTCAGATGAACGGTCGTAACAGAAGCTTTTCCTTCGTTCTTCACATCACAGCCCGTAGCCACGAGTGCAGTTGAAAGATTGCCATCACTATGACGCATGGCAAGCGCCGCTTCAGCTGGAGTATTCAGTCCGTAAGCCGGATAAGCATCCATACGGCCATCAGTAGCGACCTTCAGATTCTGCAAATCGTTAGGATTCAACTTAGTACCGAAATAGAGATACTGGGCAGGCTTTCCATTCTCAACATCGAGAATGAGCGACATACCCTTTGTATTTACAGATACTTTTTCTGCCATCGCCGGAAGTGCGACAGTCATCAATATAAGTGCAATTGATTTTAACTTCATATTACCTTTCTAAGTTATTAGTTGCGTTTACAATTTCTATTTTGTGAGAGATGATTTCTCATTTTCACATCGCAAAATTATAAAAAAATCCAATACATTCCAATACTTTTTTGATTTATTTTTCGAAGAAAGCAGAAAAGGACAAACAATCAGCAAATAAAGCAAAGAAAACACTCCCGAAATCGAAAGAATTCCTAAAAGATAGTCCACTTTAAGAAATTCTTAGTATCTTTGCAATGTTATAGCTGATAACGATTTAGGTATAGTGGCTTGAATGTCCTATTTCTCAAAATCAGCAGAATGTGTAACGAAAAGATATATAGAGATATGAAACTAAAGATACATTTCAGTCATAAAGAAGAACTTTGGAACTCATGGTCGCATGCAGGAGGTATCCTGATGGGCTTTGTCGTGGGAGCCATCTTCTTATATTGGTGTTTTACGATGCATAACGGATGGGCTACGGCGGGAGTTATCCTCTATCTGTTCGGTATGCTGATGTCTTACATCGCCTCAACGGTTTACCATGCCGTTTCTGCCTGGAGCAAATGGAAGGAGCGACTGCGCAAATGGGACCATGCCGCCATCTACTGGCATATTGCCGGTTCTTACTCGCCAATTACGCTCATTGCGATGCGAGACCAGGGATATTGGGGATGGAGTCTTTTTATCTTTATCTGGGCTTGCGCCATTGCCGGAACCATCATGAGTTTTGCCAGACTCAAGGATCACAGCAACCTGGAGACCATCTGCTTTGTAGGCATGGGATTGTCGGTACTGGTTGCCTTTAAACCTTTGATAAACTCCGTATCCACCGCCACAGTCTGGTGGATTATTGCCGAAGGCGTCTGCTACATTACGGGCGCCGTATTCTACAGTATCAACAAGAAGAAATACATGCATTCCGTGTTCCATTTTTTCGTTTTAGCTGGTAGTATCTGCCACATCATTGCAGTTTGGGATATTCTCATGAAATATATCTAAACGACTTAATAAAAAGCATCAAGGCATCGGGAAGTTTTTGCTTTCCGATGCCTTTGTTTTTTATAAAGTTCTATATTACAAGACATTCATATCATACTCTTCTTATAATATAATAAGGTGGAATTGTTAACAATACGTTAAAGTATAAAAATAATTGCCCAAAAGTTTGGAAGTTATCGCAGAAAAGCATACCTTTGCAGTGTTCTATTGAAGTAGTACACTAAAACATTAAAGATTATGATACAGATTAAAGACATTGATTTCAGATACCCAGGTAGCAAGCACCTTGTATTTAGAGATTTCTCTTTGGAACTCAAGGAGAACAACATTTATGGCTTGCTCGGTAAGAATGGTACAGGCAAGAGCACCCTGCTCTACCTCATCAGCGGATTGCTCCGCCAGCAACAAGGTACCATTCTCGTGGATGGCATTTCGGCACAAGATCGCAGAGCCGAGATGCTGAAGGACATCTTCATGGTGCCCGAAGAGTTTGAACTGCCCAACGTTTCCCTCGCCACCTACGTGAAGATGAACCAGGGATTCTATCCAAACTTCTCGCAGGAAGTGCTGGACCGTTGCCTCAAGGATTTTGATTTACCACTCTCTCTCAAGTTGAACGAACTCTCGATGGGACAGAAGAAGAAGGTATTCATGAGTTTCGCACTCGCCACGGGTACCCGCTTTCTTCTGATGGACGAGCCAACCAATGGTCTCGACATCCCATCGAAGAGCCAGTTCCGTAAGGTCATCGCCAACAACATGACGGAAGACCGCACCCTCATCATCTCTACTCATCAGGTGCACGATGTAGAGTCGTTGCTCGACCACATCATCATCATGAACCAGAGCCAGCTTCTGCTCGACACTTCGGTTTCAGACATCTGCGAGAAATACACCTTCGAATACCGCAACCCACAGGAAATGGACGACACCGTGCTCTACGCCGAGCCAACCCTGCAGGGTAATGCCGCCATCTGCAAGCGACAGGAGGGTGAGCAGGAAACACAGATGAACCTGGAGTTGCTCTTCAATGCAGTAATTAATGGAAAATTAAACGATTAAAAATTAGACGATTATGAAAAAGAATCTCGATTTAAATAGATTAGGAATGGTTATCCGTTGGGATGTATTAAACAACTGGACCTATAATTTGGGAATCATTGCAGGACTCGCCATCTGTTTTTCAATTGCAAACATCATCCGGCTTTACAGAATTAGTGGCTTTATTGCAGCATCCCATGAACTAGATGCCATGACCGACAGTTATAAGGAATCCGCATATATGTTCTTTGGATTCATTTCTTTTATGGTCATTTACGTATTGGCATCTTGCATCTTCAGAAATATGAAGACCAAGTTACAGCGCGAAAGTTTCCTGATGATTCCTGCCACTAACCTGGAAAAATATGTGGCTCGATACCTGGTTGTTACCGTTGGTGGTCTTGTGACTTTGCTAGGAGCCTTGGTCATTTCAGATATTATCCAGCTCATCTTTAGCTTTTTCATCACTCCAGGCTTCCATATCAGCCTTACATGGCCAGTACTCAGCCACACCATTTTTGCCCTTTCACCAATAGACAATTCTTGGCAAACAATTCTGGCAGTCTACTCCTTCCTGATATTTGCCCATTCCTTCGCAACCCTGGGAGGAGCCTTCTACCGTAAGTTTCCTGTGCTTCTGACAGCATGTACGGGATTGGCACTTTGTCTGATTTTGGGTTATATTATCAACGAACTGGGTGAAGCCGGATGGCTTGATTTCGTAGGAACCTTGCACATCGAAGAGGGTTCTTCTGCTCAATATTGTGTTGTATTCACCTCGTCTGCAGTATTTCTTGCTTTGGCTGCCTTCAACTATTGGGCATCCTACAAGCTCTTCACCCGTATGCAGGTTATCTGCAACAAGTGGATCAACATCTAAGAATTAAAATTTGAAGATTGTGAATTTCAGTAATGATAAAGCAATATACGTACAGATAGCCGAGCGATTGAGCGATGAAATTCTGGCGGGCAAGTACAAGGAAGACGAGCGAATACCGAGCGTCAGGGAATACGCCGTGCTGCTGGAGGTAAATGCCAATACAACCGTGAAGGCATACGACCTGCTTGCCACCGACGAGATTATCTACAACAAGCGAGGCCTGGGCTATTTTGTTTCCGCAGGAGCCAAGAAGCAGATCAAGAAAACCCGCAAAAAGGAGTTTATGAAAGAAAGACTCCCGGAACTCGCCCGACAAATGCAGCTTCTCGACATCTCCATCGATGAAGTGAAGGAAGAGTTGGAGAAGAATCTCAAAAAGATAAAGATATGATGACACTATTCATCCTCAAATATATATTTATAGCTTCTGTCTTTGCCTTATATATAATAAGGTGTATGTAATAACGTTTTTTAAAAAGAGTTACGCTTGCAACTTTCTGAAAGTTGCAAGCGTCTAATGGTTTAAATTGATATCCATAAAACGAAAGTAATATGTCATTAATTCATCTAAAAGACGTCAATAAGACCTACCAGGGTGCTCAACCACTCCATGTGCTGAAGGGCATCGACCTCGACATCGAACGTGGCGAGTTCGTCAGCATCATGGGTGCTTCCGGCTCGGGAAAATCCACCTTATTAAATATATTGGGTATTCTCGACAACTACGATACGGGCGAATACCGACTCAATGATGTGCTCATCAAAGACCTCTCGGAAACCCGTGCTGCCGAATACCGCAACAAGATGATAGGCTTCATCTTCCAGTCGTTCAACCTCATCTCGTTCAAGACAGCGGTGGAAAACGTGGAACTTCCACTCTTCTACCAGGGCGTGAGCCGCAAGAAGCGCCACGAACTGGCAATGGAATATCTCGAAAAACTGGGCTTGAAGCAATGGGCCAACCATTATCCTAACGAGATGTCGGGAGGACAGAAGCAGCGTGTAGCCATCGCCCGTGCCCTCATCACCAAACCCGAAATCATCCTTGCCGATGAGCCTACCGGAGCCCTCGACTCCAAAACGAGCGTGGAAGTGATGGACCTGTTGAAGGAACTGCACCAGAAAGAGGGAATGACCATCGTGGTGGTAACCCACGAAAGCGGTGTTGCCAACGAGACCGATAAGGTTATCCATATCAAGGACGGACTCATCGGAAGCATCGAAGACAACAGAGACCATCATCTCGTATCGAAAGACTACGTGAAATAACTTTGAACTTGGAACATGAGAGAATTAATCAAAGAAATATGGAGCACGTCGAAGCGCAACAAGCTCCGCACTTCGCTCACGGGATTTGCCGTTGCCTGGGGAATCTTCATGCTGATATTCCTGCTGGGCGCCGGCAACGGACTGATTAATGCCCAGTTGCAGCAAAGCACCCGATTCCTTGCCAACTCCATGCGAGTATTCCCGGGCGAAACCTCCAAGGCTTACAAGGGACTGAAGGAGGGCAGAAGCATCACGCTCAACGACAAGGATATCCTCATCAGCAACAAGACCTACGGCCAGTATGTAGATGATGTGGGCGGAAGATTGGAACAATATAACGTGAACATCAACTATGGCGATAATTATGTGGCAAGCCAGTCATTGGTGGGTGTGGCTCCTACGCATCCCAAAATCGACAAGACGGAGCTGATAGCCGGACGATTCATCAACGAAATCGATATGAAGGAGCAGCGCAAGAATGTGGTGCTGAGCCGAAGCCAGGCCAAGGAACTCAGCAAAGACTACCGTTCGCTGGTGGGCAAGAACGTAAAGATCAGCAACCTCAACTTCCAGGTGGTGGGAATCTATAAGGATGATGAATCGCGCAACAATACCGAAGCCTTCATCGCCTACTCCACCATAAAGACCATTTACGCCAAGGGCGATGATGCGGGAAGTCTGGAGTTTACCATCAAGAACCTGAAGACCAAGGAAGATAACGAGCAGTTTGAGAAGAACTATCGTGCCAGCATCAACAACAACCATCAGGCAGCACCTGATGACGAGCGAACCATCTGGCTCTGGAACCGATACATGGACAATATCCAGATGAACCAGGGAATCGCCATCATGCAGACGGCACTCTGGATAGTGGGTCTGTTCACCCTACTGAGCGGCATCGTGGGTGTTAGCAACATCATGCTCATCACCGTGAAGGAACGAACCCGAGAGTTTGGTGTAAGAAAAGCCATCGGCGCCAAGCCTTGGTCGATACTGAAGCTCATCATTACCGAGAGCATCATCATCACCTCGTTCTTCGGCTACATCGGAATGGTATGTGGCGTGGCGGCAAACGAAATCATGGATGCAACCATCGGCCACACCACCATAGATACCGGACTGTTTAAAGCCGCCATGTTTGTGAACCCTACGGTGGGCATCGGCACCTGTATCGGCGCCACCATCACCATCGTCATCGCAGGCACCATCGCCGGACTCATCCCAGCCATCAAGGCTGCAAGAATCCGACCGATAGAGGCGCTGAGAGCGGAGTAAACTATAAATTATTATTATGCGATTAGATTTAGATACATATAAAGAGATTCTCGACACCATCACGAGGAACAAGAGCCGCAGTCTGCTTACGGGCTTCGGCGTGTTCTGGGGCGTGTTTATGCTCATCGCCCTGATGGGTGGCGGACAGGGACTGAAGGAGATGCTGCAAAACAACTTCACAGGCTTTGCCACCAACACCGCCATCATCTGGGCGCAGAACACCACCAAACCCTACAAGGGATTCAACAAGGGGCGCTCCTGGCAGATGGAAGAGAAAGACCTGGAAAGATTGCGCCACCAGATGCCCGAACTCGATGTCATTACCCCGCTGCTCTTCGGCGGCAACAAGTCGGTTGTGTTTGGCGACAAGAAATTCAGCGGCAGCACCCAGGGCGTAAATCCCGATTACGCCCTGGTTTCTGCGCCACAGATGTTTTACGGCAGATACATCAACGAGATGGATGTGCGCCAGCAGCGCAAGGTTTGCGTCATCGGCAAGCAGATTTACAAGAATCTCTTTCCTGGCGGCGGTGATCCGTGCGGCAAGAGCGTAAGAGTAGACTCTACCTATTATATGGTGATAGGGGTAGATTACCGTTCGGGCAACGGCATCAATTTCGGCGGTCGTGCCGATGAAACCATCACTCTGCCCCAATCGGTTTTGCGCAACGCTTATAACCGGGGTAAGGCGGTAGACATCATCGCCACCACCGGCAAACCGGGCGTAGTGATGAGCAGCATTGCCCAGCGGATGAGAGAAACCGTAGCAAGAGCCCACAGCATAGACCCTACGGACGAAAAGGGCATTATGGTGTTCAATACCGAAGTTCTCTTCCAAATGCTCGACAACCTGTTCAAGGGCGTCAACTTCCTCATCTGGATGGTAGGTATCGGCACCCTTCTTGCCGGCGCCATCGGAGTTTCCAACATCATGATGGTAACGGTAAAGGAGCGAACCACCGAGATAGGCATCCGCCGAGCCATCGGAGCCACGCCTAAGATGATTCTCTCGCAAATCATCTCCGAGAGTATTCTCCTCACCCTGGTAGCCGGCATGAGCGGCATTCTCTTCGGTGTTGCCATCCTGCAGATGCTAGAGATGGCGAACACCACGGATGGCATTCTTACCGCCCACTTCCAGGTAGATTTCTGGACGGCCATCTCTTCTGCCATCCTCATCTGCATTCTCGGCGGCCTAGCCGGACTCGCCCCTGCATGGCGAGCGATGAGCATCAAACCGGTAGATGCGATGAGAGACGAATAAAAGAAAAATAAGATATAAAAGATATGAAAAAGTATTCAAAGTTGATTGTTGCGGCGATTGTCGCCTTGATCTTCATCGGAACCTTCGTGTTCCTTTATGAGAAATCGCAGCCTAAGCCTGTGGAGTATACTGAGTTTACTCCTAAGATGGCTGATGTTTTGAAAACTACCGTCATCACGGGCAAGATTGAGCCTCGCAACGAGGTGAGCGTAAAGCCTCAGATTAGCGGTATCATCACCGAGATTTGCAAAGAAGCAGGTGATTATGTTCAGGCGGGCGAGGTTATCGCCAAGGTAAAGGTGATTCCGGATATGGGACAGCTCAGTTCGGCTCAGGCACGTGTGCGCCTTGCAGAAATCAACCTGAAACAGGCACAGGTGGATTACGGCCGCGAGGAACAGCTCTTCAAGAAACAGCTGGTCAGCGCCGATGAGTTTGATAAGGTAAAGCAGGCGATGAAACAGGCACGCGAGGAGGTTACCGCTGCCGAAGATGCTCTCCAGGTGGTGCGCGATGGTGTAAGCAAGAGCAATGCCAGCGCTTCTTCCACCCTCATCCGTTCTACCATCTCGGGCATTATCCTCGATATTCCGGTCAAGGTGGGTAACTCGGTGATTCTTGCCAACACTTTCAACGATGGTACTACCATCGCCAGTGTGGCCAACATGAACGACCTCATCTTCCGTGGCAATATCGATGAAACCGAAGTGGGAAGTCTCGTTACAGGAATGCCGATGAAGATTACCATCGGAGCCTTGCAGAACCTCAACTTCGAGGCTAACCTGGAATATATCTCACCTAAGGCTGTAGAAAACAATGGTGCCAACCAGTTTGAGGTAAAGGCAGCCATCCGTTCTACCAAGGGCGGCAAGATCCGTTCTGGTTACAGCGCCAATGCCGAGATTGTACTGGCCAAGGCTACCCATGTACTCACCGTTCCGGAGAGTGCCATCGAGTTTAGCGGTGATTCTACCTTTGTATATATCATAAAAGGTAGCGACAAGAAGAAGACTTATGAGCGCAAACAGGTAACCACCGGTTTGAGCGATGGAGTAAATATAGAAATCAAGAAAGGTCTGGGACTCAAGGACAAGGTTCGCGGTCCTCAGGTAATAGCAGAAAATAAGGATGATGACGAATAGTCATCATCCTTATTCTTTTTTATAGGCATCAGATAACTTAGATGTTATCCTTTTCGATATCCTTGAAGTAGCGGTAAGTACCCACCTTCAATTCTTCGGTAGCCGCATCGTCACAAACGATGATACCCTTTTCGTGCATCTGCAAAGCACTGATAGTCCACATCTGAGTGATAGAACCTTCTACTGCATGATATAATGCGCGGGCCTTATTGTGACCATTTACGATAATCATCACTTCTTTAGCAGAAAGCACAGTGCCTACACCAACAGTCAGAGCTGTCTTCGGAACTTTGTTAATATCGTTGTCAAAGAAACGGGAGTTCGCAATGATTGTATCCGTAGTCAGCGTTTTCTGACGGGTACGGGAAGTCAGTGAAGAACCCGGTTCGTTGAATGCGATATTACCTACACGACCGATACCCAGCAGGGCAATGTCAATACCTCCGAAACTTTCGATGCGCTGTTCGTACAGACGGCAATATTCAAAGATGGTATCTTTGGCGATGGTTCCATCGGGAGTGAATATATTCTGTTTGTCAATATCGACATGATCCAGCAACATTTCTTTTAAAGCATTGAAGTTGCTGTTGATAGCATCGGCTGTCAACGGATAGTATTCATACATATTAAATACGATCACGTTACGGAAGCTCAGTCCTTCTTCCTTATGCATGCGGATCAGTTCCGAATAGACATGGCTGGGTGAGTTACCTCCGGGGAGTGCTAGTACGCAAAAGCGTCCTGCTTTCTGTTTTTCGCGGATGGTTTGTGCTATTTCGCAAGCAATGTAGTTAGCCCCTTCTTCTACAGACTCATAAATGTCTGTAGGTATTTTCTCGAGTCTTGTCAAGACTGATTTTTCAAATGCATTCTCCGGTCTGTAGTATCTGGGGGAGACCCTGTGGAGAGTGATTTGAGAACTAAGATTTGTTTTCATAAAGTTGTTAATTAAGTTATGTAAGATTAGCGTCCTTACGACTGTATTTTCACGACAAAGATACAAAAGAAGTCTATATAATTAACTACTAACTTCTAGGTATTGTTGCACCTTCAAATCGTTTTTAACATTTGTTTCGTCACGAATGGCGGAGTTGGAATTCGTCTGCATCTTTCCATACCGGAAACTTTTCTCTGAACTGATGAAGTGCGGTCAGATGAAGCGTAGCGGTTGCTATGCCCTCCGTTTCGTCGGGCACGGAAGCCGCTTCTTCTCC
>OFMT01002287.1_pt1 | contig 11671 bp, 9 predicted proteins | sample 1541891 | NCBI WGS metagenome assembly OFMT01 (sample SAMN04209230, study PRJEB22552) | human gut metagenome | biome: gut; material: feces | host: Homo sapiens | place: USA: Oklahoma | reverse complement strand
ACAGGAATGTATAACAGAAGATGTCTTGAATATCAGGGAGATAAGATATTTAATGATGCAAGATTGTTTGGTTCAAAGCTGTATCTTGCAGTAATTGATATGGATGGAACCAAGTATATTAATGATAATTACGGACATGAAGAAGGGGATTTTGCAATAGTTAAGCTTTGTGACATTATTAGAGATGTTTATAAGGATATGGGAATATGCATCATAACCGGTGGAGATGAATTTGTTGTTATTGCTGGTGATTCTGATGAAGGAATGGCAAGATCCTGGGATGCAAGAATTGAGTCCCTTGCTGATGAATTCAATAATTCCGGTGTAAAACCATATTCAATATATGTCAGCGTTGGTTCGGTATGTAAGATGCCGGGAAGAACAGACACCATCAGCTCATTTATAAAAGAAAGTGATGAAATCATGTATGAGAATAAGATGAGAAATAAAGCCATACATGTGAGATAACGGAGGGTACAAATAGTGTATATTATAGTTGGTCTTGGTAATCCGGGTATTAAATATGCGGGAACAAGACATAATATTGGATTCAATGCGGTAACACGTATCGCAGATGATTATAATATTTCCATGAACATCAAGAAGCATAAGGCAGTCTGTGGAACCGGCTTTATCGCAGGCAATAAGGTTCTGCTTGCTATGCCACAGACCTTTATGAATCTTAGTGGTGAAAGCGTGAGAGAACTGGTTGATTTTTACAAAATTGACCCTGAAGAGGAACTGATTGTTATATATGATGATGTAAGCATGGACGTTGGACGTATGCGAATCAGAGCCAAGGGAAGTGCCGGTGGACACAATGGCATTAAAAGTATTATTTCCCACCTTGGAAGTGATAAGTTCCCAAGAATTAAAATTGGTGTAGGTGCCAAGCCTGAAGGATGGGATCTGGCAGATCACGTTTTGGGAAGATTCAGCGATGAAGATAATAAAACAATGAGAGATATGTTAGGAGAGGCAAGCGCAGCCTGTCGTGATTATATAACAGATGGAATAAATGAGGCTATGAACAGACATAACTCATAATTTTTAGTTTTAGCAGGTTTGCAGGAATTATCAGGGGAGTCTATAGACGAAACTGATGCGATACCCTGATAAGCAGGCCTGGGCGCACCTGGATTTTGGAAGGAATTGGAGGATAGAAGTGAAAGCATTAAAGGAACCCTTAAAAGAACTTGCTGAATACAATGAGGCATCAGATTGCCTTAAAAATGGAATATATCCAATTCTTATGAATGGGTGCGTAGATACCGAAAAATGTCAGCTGATGGATGCATTTGGTGAGGGCAGCAGATATAAAGTCATTATAACCTATAGCGAGAATAAGGCTAAAGAAATATATGAAGATTTGAAGCTTTATTCCAGGGATGTCTATCTGTATCCTTCCAAGGATGTTATTTTTTACAGTGCAGACGTTCATGGCTATGCAACTGTTAAAGAACGTATGAAGGTTATGCGCAATCTTCTTGAAGAAAAGCCATGTACAATAATAACAACTCTTGAAAGTGGAATGGAACATCTTATTCCACTTTCTCATTATAAAGCTCATACTCTGGAATTCAAAAAAGATGAGGATATAGAGCTTGATAATCTCAGAAAAGAACTTGCTGCAATAGGATATGAGTATAGAGATCAGGTGGAGACTGTTGGAGAGTATTCCATACGTGGGGGTATAGTTGATGTATTTCCGCTTACTGAAGAGGTCCCATACAGAATTGAACTCTGGGGAGATACGGTAAGCTCTATCCATTCATTTGATGTGGAAAGCCAGCGCTCTATTGAGGAGGTAGATGAGCTTACACTATATTCTGCAACAGAGGTTATTGCAGAAGAAGACCGAATTGCAGCCGGACTGGCTGAAATTGAGAAGGACGCCGCTAAGCAGGCGGACATTTTTATGAAGGATGGAAAAGTTGTTGAGTCTTTACGTATCAAGGAAGCCGTTAGGGAATTAAAGCAGAATATCGAATATTATAAAGGAATGGCGGGGTTAGAAAGCTATATTTCATATTTTTACAAGGATGCCCGGTCATTTTATGATTTTTTCCCGGAAAATGATACTATATATTATATAGATGAGCCGGCAAGAACCTATGAGCATGGCGAAGCAACATATTATGAGTTTGAGGAAAGCATGAAAATGAGGCTGGAAAAAGGCTATATTCTTCCGGCTCAGATGGAGGTTCTCTATCATGGAAAAGAGATATATGGAAAGCTTGCTTCAAAAAAACTGGTTATGTTTTCAGCTCTTGATAACAAGGTTAAAGAGATTCGAGCTAAGGAAACATTTTCATTAAGTGTACAGGCCATAGCGTCTTACAACGGCAATTTTAGTCTTATGGTAAATGATCTTCAAAGATGGAAGAAGAACAATTACAGAGTGTTAATTTTGTCACCTTCACGAACCAGGGCAATGAGACTTAGTGAGAACCTGAGAGAAGAGGATATTAATGCATTTTACAGCGATGATGGGGAGAGAATCTTAAAGAGCGGCGAGATTATGACGGCTTATGGACAGCTGCACAAGGGATTTGAATATCCACAGATCAAATTTGCTGTATTATCTGAAGAAGATATACTTGGTGATAAAAAGGTTCATAAAAAGAAAAAAAGATATAATGGCCAGTCAATCAGGAGCTTTTCGGAGCTTTCAATCGGGGATTATGTTGTTCACGAAAGTCATGGACTTGGAATCTATCGTGGAATAGAAAAAATAGAAGTTGATAAGGTTATTAAGGACTATCTTAAAATAGAATATGCGAAGGACGGGGTACTATATATTCCGGCAACAGGACTTGAAGTGCTCCAGAAATATGCTAATGCGACAGACTCTGAAAAGAAGCCTAAGCTTAACAGCCTTAATTCCAATGAATGGAAAAAGACCAAGGCCAGAGTCCGTATGGAAGTTAAGGATATTGCTGAGGACCTTGTAAAGCTCTATGCTGCAAGGCAGGCAAAGAAGGGTTACACATATTCGCCAGATACCATATGGCAGCAGGAATTTGAAGAGATGTTTCCATATGATGAAACCCAGGACCAGTTAAATGCCATTGAAGATACCAAAAAAGACATGGAAAGCTCCAAAATAATGGACAGACTTATATGCGGTGATGTTGGATATGGTAAAACAGAGATAGCCATAAGAGCAGCATTTAAAGCAGTTTCTGACGGAAAGCAGGTGGCATATCTTGTGCCGACTACTGTACTTGCCCAACAGCATTACAATACATTTGTGCAGAGAATGAAGGATTTCCCTGTGAATGTGGATATGCTTTCCAGATTCAGAACTCCTACACAGATAAAAAAGGCTCTTGAAAAGTTAAAAAAGGGCCAGCTTGACATTGTAGTAGGAACTCACAGACTTTTATCCAAGGATGTGCAGTTTAAAGATCTGGGACTACTTATAATTGATGAGGAACAGCGATTTGGAGTAGCCCACAAAGAAAAAATAAAACAGTTAAAAGAAAACATAGACGTACTCTCTCTTTCTGCAACACCTATTCCAAGAACTCTTCACATGAGTCTTATTGGAATCAGGGATATGAGTGTACTTGAAGAGCCACCAATGGACAGACTGCCAATACAGACCTACGTTCTTGAACACAATGATGAGATTGTAAGAGAAGCCATAAGCAGGGAACTTAGCAGAGGCGGTCAGGTATATTATGTCCATAATCGCGTAAACAATATAGACGCAGTTGCGGCTGTAATATCAAAGCTTGTACCGGAGGCAAATGTTGTATATGCCCATGGCCAGATGAGCGAAAGACAGCTGGAGAGAATAATGTTTGATTTTATACATGGAGATATAGACGTTTTAGTATCAACAACTATTATTGAAACAGGACTTGACATATCAAATGTAAACACGATCATAATTGATGAAGCGGACAGGCTTGGTCTTTCACAGCTTTACCAGCTTAGGGGAAGAGTTGGACGATCCAACAGAACGGCATATGCATTTTTGATGTATAAGAGAGACAGGATGTTAAAGGAGGCTGCAGAGAAGAGACTTGCAGCCATCAGAGAATTCACGGAGCTTGGAAGCGGATTCAAGATTGCCATGAGAGACCTTGAAATACGAGGAGCAGGAAATCTCCTTGGGGCAAAGCAGCATGGACATATTGCAGCAGTAGGATACGATATGTACTGTAAGATGTTAAATGAGGCGGTTATGGCCCTTAAAGGTGAAAAGGCTGAGATAAGTGATGAATTCGAAACCTCTGTTGAGATGGAGGTTGACGCATACATTCCGGCTTCTTATATAAAAAGTGAGGCTCTCAAGCTTGAAATGTATAAGAGAATTGCTGATATTGAAAATGAAGAAGAACGCAACGACAGACAGGATGAGCTTAGAGACCGTTTCGGTCCGTATCCGGAATCTGTCAACAACCTTATGGAAATAGCTCTTATAAAGGCTATGGCACATGAAGTTTACGTGACAAGTGTAGTTTATAAAAAGGACAAAAGTCATCTTCGTGACAAGAAACCAAGAGACATTATAAGATTTAAGTTGTATGAAAATGCTCCCTTTGATATAATCAAAATACCGTCGTTTATGGAAGGCGAAGGTAAAAGGCTTACATTTGTTAAAGAGGGCAAGCCTGAATTCGTCTACTGGCTAAGAGACGGCGAGGACTTATTTGAAAAAATTAAGGCACTTCTTCTGAAAATGAAGATGTTAGTAAGAGTCGAAGGAGATCAAAATGATAAATCAGATAAAAATGATGGAAAAAAAGTTAGGTAAGCATACGTTAAGCAGGAGTCTGCTAAAAAAGTGTGCAGTACTTACTCTTGCAGTTTCATTATGCATCCCTGTTTCCGGCTGTGGAAAGAGCAGCGAGAACGCCATAGTTCCAGAGGGGGCAACAGATGCTGAGGAAGCGGCAAAGGTGGAGCAGAAGGAACTTACACCGGAGTCAATTGTTGTATCTGTAGGAGACAGCGTTGCCACATATAAGGAGCTTTTGGTATACAGATATATTTTAAAGGACAAATATCAGGATACTCTTGGCGAGGGAATATGGAATTATGAGATTGAGCCAGGAAGGACATTTGGAGACATTACAACTGCCCAGGTTGTTGGAATGATAACTCAGATGAAGGTTATTGGACAGCAGGCAAAAAGCCTTGGAATCAGTCTCACAGGTGATGAAATACAGAATATCAGACAGTATGTGGAAACACTTTTCCAGTCTATGACAGAGCAGGACATTGCAGCATATAATCTCGATGTAGATACGATGACTGACGTATATTGTGAGAATGAAATTGCTGCAAGAGTTTATGATTCCTGCATTAATGGCATAAATACTTCAATAAGTGATGATGATGCAAGACAGTGCAAGGTCTGGTATATATATCTTCAGACAAGTGGTGTTAACCAGAGTGGCGTTGAAGTTAATCTGAATGAGGAAGAGATAAATGAGCGCTACAAGGAAGCCAAAAAGCTCAGAAAGAAAGCAAAGACTGTGGAGGATTTCCTTTCATTTGCAGAAGCCAATACAGAGTCTGCGAGTGCAGAGGCTGTTGTAGGCAGGGGAGACATGAGCGATGAATTTATTAATGCATGTTTTGCTCTTAATAATGGCGAATTCAGTCCTGTTGTTACAGCTCCGGAAGGCTTTTACATCATTTACTGTGTTGAGGCAAATGATGAGGAGAAGGCCATTGCCAAAAAGGAAGAGTTAGTTGCAAAGGAACAGAAAGAAAAATTTGAACAGCTCTATGCCGAATGGGCTAAGAAATATGAGGTGCAGATAAGCGACCTCATTATCTGAGGATAGCAGACGCAGCCTGCTGATAGATGGCGGCGCAGTTTGAATGATGGAAAGCGCCGGATTTGACTGACAGGTGGCGCACACTTTGAATGATAGATAAGAGGCATAGCCTGCCAATAGATAGCGACACAATTTGCTGATAGATGACGGCGCAGTTTGCTAATGGTTGACAATAGTGAAAAAAGGTATATACTATACTGTTACAATTTAGTATGAAATTTAGTATGAATAATATAATTGGAGGCATTACAATGACAAAAATAGATATTATTTCCGGATTTCTTGGTGCCGGAAAGACAACACTCATTAAGAAACTTATTGATGGCGCATTTACAGGAGAAAAGCTTGTTCTTATCGAGAATGAATTTGGTGAAATCGGAATTGATGGAGGCTTTTTAAAGGATGCCGGAGTTCAGATTACAGAGATGAACCAGGGCTGTATATGCTGCTCACTTGTTGGAGATTTTGGTAAGGCACTTAAGGAAGTTATTGACACATATTCACCTGACAGAATCATAATTGAGCCATCAGGAGTTGGTAAGCTTTCAGATGTTATTAAGGCAGTACTTGATCTTGGACATATTGATGGTGTAGTACTTAACAGCAGTACTACTGTTGTTGACTGTACAAAAGCAAAGATGTACATGAAAAACTTTGGTGAGTTTTTCAATAATCAGATTGAAAGTGCCGGAGCAGTTATACTCAGCCGTACACAGATTGCCAAGGAAGGACAGGTTGAAGACTGTGTTGCCAGAATCCGTGAGAAAAACGCTGATGCAGCTATCGTAACAACTCCATGGGATGATATCGATGCAGCAGCTATTGTTGGAGCAATGGAGCATACTTCTTCAGTAAATGAAATGATTGCACAGGCAATAAAAGAGCATGAAGAACATGAGCATCATCACCATGAGCACGGTGAGGACTGTACATGCGGATGCCACGATCACGACCATGAGCATGAACATCATCACGATCATGATCATGAAGAGCATGAGCATCATCATGACCACGATCACCACCATGAGCACGGCGAGGACTGCACATGCGGATGCCATGATCACGACCATGAGCATGGACACCATCATGCAGATGATGTATTCACTAGCTGGGGCAAAGAAACAGCTAAAACCTTTGAAAAAGATAAGTTAGATACAATACTTGATACGCTTGCAAATACTGAAAAGTATGGAGTAATTCTTCGTGCAAAGGGTATTGTACAGTCAGCTTCAGGAAAGTGGTTTAACTTCGACCTTACTCCTGGAGAATATGAGATACGAGAAGGTGTGGCAGACTATACTGGCAAGTTATGTGTAATTGGTACAAAGCTTGACGAGGATGGACTTGTAGAGTTATTTGAATTGTAAAATGAATTATAAGATTATTTGAATTGTAAAATTATTGGAGGATAAGATATGTTTCGTCGTGAAACACCAGTATATTTATTTACGGGCTTTCTGGAAAGTGGAAAAACATCATTTATACTTAATACACTGAATCAGGATTATTTTGCAACAGGTGAGAAGACACTTCTTATTGTGTGCGAAGATGGTGAGACAGAGTATGATTTGAAGTATCTTAAGGGTCAGAATATATATGTGGAATTTATAAAAGAGGAAAGTGAACTGACTGAAGAGAAGCTTAGGAATATGGATGCATCCATTAAGCCAAGGAGAGTACTTATTGAGTACAATGGAATGTGGAATACAGAAACGATAATGGAAGAACTCTATCCTAATTCATGGGTTCTTACACAGGTTATTTCAACAGTGGATTATACAACCTTTAATATGTTCTGGAATAATATGCGTTCACTGCTTATGAATCAGCTTTCTGTATCTGATATGATTATATTTAACAGATGCGATGAGACTACTAAGCGCAGTGATCTCAGACGTAATATGAAGCTTTTCAATAAGAAGGCTCAGATTGCTTTTGACTGGGTAGAAGGCTTTGACGGAAGTGCTATGGAAGAAGAACTTCCATATGATCTTAATCAGGATGTTATTACAATTGAAGATGATGATTATGGTATCTTCTACATGGATTCAATGGAGAATCCTGATAAGTATGCCGGAAAGACATTTGTATACAACTGTATTTTCTACAGACCTAAAAAGTATCCAATGACTAAGTTTGTACCGGGAAGATTTGCTATGACATGCTGCGCAGATGATATTCAGTTCCTTGGAATATTATGTAAAAGTGAGACAGATGTTGATCTTGAGGAACGCACATGGATAAAAATAACTGCCAAGGTTAAGACAGAATATGTTCCTGAATATAAGGACATGGGCCCGGTTCTTTATCTTGAAAAGATTGAACCGGGAGTAAAACCGGAAGACGACATTGTTTACTTCTGATTACTTTGCCCACATATAGCAGTAAGCCTGGGTTCTTGCTGCAAAAGGATATTTAGAGAGGAGATCGAGTATCTCCTCTTTTGTATACCATCCGGCTTCTATTTCTTCAAAGGTTGAAGTGCTTGGTGCAAATTCGCCGTCAGCAGTTCCTATAACACAGATATTTTTCTCATTTGAAAAGCCAACAGCACTGTAGCTGTCATGAAGAACATCTTCGATGCTTAAAAGTGTGAGGCCTGTTTCCTCAAAAAGCTCCCTTTTTGCACTTTCTTCGAACTTCTCTCCCGGATCAATAAGACCAGCTGGGAAATTATATACAAACTGTCCGGTAGCCATACGGTATTCCCTGTTCAGGAGAATCTTGTCTCCGGCAGGGTTGTGCATTATAAGAACAACAGCATCTGTTTTTGTATTTGTCAGTTCTTCAAATGAAGTTATGTTTTTATTGCGGCTTATCATTTCATAAACCTTGAGTTTTTTGTCTGCTGTTTCGTAGGTAAGGTCATATCTTGTTATAAATTTTCCTTCATTTATTTTGTCAATTGATAAAAATTTCATGTTGAGTTGTCCCCTTATAGTTGATGTGTATTTGCTTTAATAGTATGTGAAATCATATGGACACAGGTATCCAAATCGATATTTTCATAAGAAACCTCTACGCCGGCAGCAGAAAGTTTGTCAGGAGAAAAGTCTTCTTCGTCAGCTAAAAAACGTCTGCATACTTCGCTACAGCTTGGATTGTCGTCTGACTCTTCTCTGGCAAGGGAACGTCGTATTCTTGTGAAATCATCCACACATATATAAAGCGGCGTGACAAAGTCTGCTCCGTAATAATTCCTGAGACTTACATATGACTCAAGAGTGCCTATTGTAATATATTGCAGGGAAGAATCCTTAATATTAAGGTTCTCATCTGCCGTAAAATAGTGCCAGTCGCCATGCACTGTGTGATAACAGCGGTGCTCAGCTATTTTGCCGGCTGTCTCAAGCTCCTTCATACGTTCTATACTGACAAAATGATACTCTTTTCCAGAGGTTTCTCCTGTACGCATAGGTCTTGTGGTGTAAGGAACTACCTTTATGAGGTTAAGCTCTTTTTTTTCTAAAAGTTTTTTGAATATTGTGTCTTTGCCTGTGGCACTTTTGCCCATTAAGACATATAACATAGCTATTACTCCATTTCATGTAGGATTAAAGTGGAAATTTCTTGTCAAATTCACGTTGGAGTGAATCTAAAAACTCCTGTCCGTTGTAGCCGCATACAATAAGTGTTTCTGTATCAGGTAAAATGCTATTCCCTGCTTCATCAAAAATTTTATTATTAATATTAGCACGACATAAAATATCTTTTTCGTCATGAACGTGATTTTCATTATGAATTTCGTTATGTATTTTTCCTTCCGGAAGACCAAAATGCTCCTTCAGCTGTTTCTTCTTGTCTTCCTGCGCTTTTCTTGCCTGAATTGAAGTTTTTGCAGAACCAGACTGGGAAGAATTAGACCGCGTGTAGTTAGTCTGAACCGAGTTAGACTGAACCATATTAGATCTGTTTGAAGCAGGTCTGGCCGAATTAGACTGAACCATATTAGATCTGTTTGAAGCAGGTCTGACAGTATTAGACTGAACCATATCAGATCTGTTTGAAGCAGGTCTGGCTGAATTAGACTGAACCGTATTAGATCTGTTTGAAGCAGGTCTCGCCGAATCAGACTGAGAATGCTGAGTCTGCAATGTCTGTATCTCTATTATGCCTTGTTCGAGAGCATTTTCCAGTGACCTTAAAATGCCTGGAGTTTTCTTGTCGTTTGTAGTTTGCTTATAGGCAGTTTGCTTATAGGCAGTCTGGTTATTGGCAGTCTGACCCAAAAAAGTATTGTTATAGTTTGGACCGGCTTCCTTTGACCGTCTCTTCTGTTTTTGCTTGCTATTAGGAATGCTTTTTATTATAACAACAAAAATAACAATTCCAAATATTATTAGATTCCCCAACAGATCCTCTGGAATATTATACATAGATTTACACCTTCCCCTGAAATATAATTATAAAGTACTTTTAATATTACTATATCATTTAGTTCAAATCAACAAAGTATTGGCAATTGTTGATTAATTTTGTATTACTCCTGTGTTACTCTTTATAAGATATCCGTTTTCAATATAATAGCGCATTTTATCTATTATCTGACTGGTATAAGTCTCACCGGCAATTATAAGTGGTATACCCGGTGGATATACATAGACCATATCCTCTGCAAGGTCACCTGGTTTTACTGAAAAATGAAGCTCAGATATGTTATTCTGGCTATCCGGCAAATCATTTTTCGATAAGCTGTCGCACATTCTATCTTCGCATATAATTGCATCATAAAGTTTTTCAAAATCCGCAGCCTGGTCCCATACACTGGTCATCATAATGACGTAATGTGGAAGAGACATCTCTGGCTGCAGGTTATATTTTTCCCTTAAATTGTTATAAAGCATATGTCCGTTAAAGCCGGTAGTGTTCATAGTCTTTTTGCAGCTTATTACTATTTTTGAGGCATCTCTTTTTGAAGAATATGGAAGCACCTCAAGATTTTTAAGGTTTGCCAGTCTGTTATAGAGCTTTTTTAGCTGACGGGCATATTCTTCGTAATATTTCTCACCGTCTTTTTCAAGAAAATCCATTGCATAGTCAATTCCACCCATAAGAATATAGGAAGGACTGCTGCTTTGAAAAATGGACAGGTATTTGCTGACAGCAGATTCATTTACATTAGCTGTACCTATGTGAAGAAGAGCTGACTGGGTAAGAGCTGGAAGGGTTTTGTGAATTCCGTGTATTACAATGTCTGCACCACAGGAGAGGGCATCCTCAGGAAAAATGCTGTTAAAATGCATGTGCGCTCCATGTGCTTCGTCAACAATAAGTACGGCACCATGTTTGTGGGCTATGTCTGCAATTGCTCTAACATCTGAAACCACTCCTTCATAGGTTGGTGAAGTTATAAAAACACATTTGATGTCAGGATTATCAGTGAGAGCCTTATCAACATCCTCAGGAGGAATAACTCCAAGTGGAAGAGAGTTTAATTCTCCCTCTGGCCAGATACAAAGAGGATTAAGCTTACGTATATTTATGGCATTGTATACGGATTTGTGGGAATTCCTTGCTACAAGTATGGAATCGCCGGGTTCACAGGTGGCAAAAATGGAAGCGAGAATTCCACCGGTGCAGCCGTTAACCATGAAAAAAGTACGACGGCTTCCAAATAAATTTCCGGCACGTTCCATAGCTTCTTTTAGAAGTCCTTCCGGATGGTGCAGATCGTCAAAATTATCAATTTCTGTAATGTCAAGACGGTATGCATCAAGTGGGGCAAGCAGCTCATTTCTCTTATGACCGGGCATATGAAATGGTCTTAAGCCGTATTTTGAATAATTTTCTAATATATATAAAAGATTGTCTTTGTAATTCATAATATTCAGTCCTTTCAGAAAAAGTATACCATATTAGATTAATTTGTG
>OFMT01002285.1_pt1 | contig 11673 bp, 9 predicted proteins | sample 1541891 | NCBI WGS metagenome assembly OFMT01 (sample SAMN04209230, study PRJEB22552) | human gut metagenome | biome: gut; material: feces | host: Homo sapiens | place: USA: Oklahoma | reverse complement strand
GCTATTAAGAGACAGATAGCTATTGCTGAGCGGAAACTTGGATATGCTCACAAAGACGATGGAACGATTGATTGGCAGGTTACAGGGAGAAATGTTGGTAATACCATGAAAACTATTGGAATGGTAACAGCTACGGGAATGGCTATGTCTGCTGCTGCAGCTGGCGGCGGGCGGTCAATGGTAGCTGCGGGTGCTGCGTCTGCTGCGCTTATGGGCGGCGGAACGTCTGGTAACAGAAGCCGGACTCAACAGACACAGGAACAACAAGCACCGCAGGAACAAAGAGTAAAGGTGTTTGGCAGCGCAGCAGGTGCAATCCCAAGGAATGCTCCCCGGAAGAAACCTCTTTCGCGTGAAGCACAGGCAGCTAAAAACGTGCAGGACAGATTTGGTAAGTGATGAAAAAGTATATCAGATTTTTGAAAAGAATAAGTAAATATCTGTTATTATTGCTATTTTTGGTTTTTATCGGTTTGTTTTACGCAAGGTCGATTACGAATTCCGGCGTAAAACAAACCACACCTCCTCCGAAGGAAATAGAAGAATCGGAGAAAGAGGATAACGAAGATAAGAATAATCTTCTTGATTATTTATCACAGGAACTGGATTCAACCAGGAGAAAACAGGCTGATAAAGAAAATGCTGCTTCAGCATGCCGGATCACTGTACTTAATGTGGGACAGGGATCATGCACTCTTATTGAGAGTAATGGCGAGTATATGCTTTTTGATGGTGGTGACAGGGAAACATCTTCTTATGTCGTTGCTTATCTGCAGCAAAAAGGGATCAGTCATATTAAATACCTTGTTGCCAGTCATTATCATGCAGATCATGTGTATGGTCTTATCGGAGTAATAGAATCCGGGATTACCTATGACAGTCTTATATGCCCTGACTATGAAACCAGTGTATATGCAAAAGATATGTTATTTGAACGTGTTCCGGAGGAAAAGAGGATTGAACCATACGTGACACAAAGGTTTGAGATTGGCGACATTACGGCGCGGTGTATCTGTCCTGTTACTGATGCATATTCAGATGATAATGGTTATTCCATAGGGATGGTCTTTACATATAAAAATATGTCACTGCTTATAGATGGCGATGCGACCGAGGAAACCGAAACAGATATGCTGGAAAATGGAGTTGATGTAAAAGCTGACATTCTTGTGGTTCCCCACCATGGGAGTATGTATTCAAGTTCTGCAGCGTTTTTAATAAAAGTAAATGCAAGCGCTGCAATCATCAGCTGTGGGGAAGGTAATGAGTACGGACATCCTCATATGCTTACTCTGCAAAGGCTGAAAGATGCGGGGATATCTTCACTGTACAGAACGGATCTGCAGGGAAATATAGAGATAACCTATGATGAGGAAAAACAGGGATACAGGATAGAAGAACAAAATGCCTGTGATGAAAACAAGTTGTGGCTCAGCGGGCAGCAGACCGATGAGGATCAGACTCAGGTGTCCGGGATATGGAATGGAGATGGAGTAGAAGAATCCTATTATATAGGAAATACAGCTTCAAAGAAATTTCACAGACCATCATGTTCGCAGCTTCCAAGTGATAAAAAACAGATATTATTTGGCACAAGGCAGGAGGCTCTTCAAAATTCATATGTGCCATGTGATATGTGTAAACCATAAACAATAATATGAGGAGGAGATCATGAAAAAAGTACTAATAGGATTTGAACATCAGGCGCTGATGGATGCCGTGGGCAGTTATGTAAGAAGTATGGGGTTAGAAGATCTGGAATTTCAGACAGCTGCTACAAAGGCACTTGTGCTTCAGGAAATAGCAGATGGTGATTACTCAGCAGTAATTCTAATGGAACATACGTCGCGGGAAGAGTGGTCGATCGACGAGCTTTGTCAGATGAAAGAATCTTATCCTTTGAACCTTATTCCGATTATATCTGAAGATTATAAAGGGAAACAGGAACTTTCTGCATTTTGTAACGCTGGTATTACAACCGCGGTATTTATCAACAAGAGAAATACTTACAACGTGGAAGAAGTTGCAAAGATGATTTTCTATCCACGTACTCTCAAAGATGCAAAAGTATACTATGGCATATCTACTATCGCTGATTTAAGGGGCGGTGGCACCGTGCTTGATGAAGTAACTTATGAGGCAGTCAGGAACGCGATCTTATATGAGGATCAGCATCTGCCGTTAGGGGAGAGATATACAAATGCAATCGGAAATCTTACACCTATGCAGGTGGCTGATTTTTTAAAACGGCTTGATGAAAATACGCTTAATGATCTCAAAAAAACGGTTGAATTTTATGATGTCCTTGAAGCACTGAAAAAATCAAAAGTGATCAAAAGTTACCGGACACCACGCGAAATAAGAAAATTGCGAAAAAGAGGTCAGTCCATAGAGCCGGCTCCTGAGACGGAAACAGGCTCAGATATTGAGTATGAAAAAGAGATTGTAGAAGCAGAACACGTTGTTGTCAAAGGAGAGGATGAAGAGGAAGAAGATGCAGTAGAGGCAGTAAATCTGGAGGATGATTTCTCCATTTCTGATGATACTGATGAAGGGCAGGAAGATGATTTCTCCATTGTATTTAATGATCTAAATGATGTAGCTGATGAGGATGATGATTTTACATTGGCAGCTGAGATTGAAAATATTAAAAAAGAAAGGGAACCTGTTGCAAATTCTAAACAGCCAAAACAGAAGGTGGGGAAGTCCCAGGAAACGGAGAGCAGTAAATCAGTCCGGGAGGAGAATGATGATACAGAAAAAACCAAGAAACCGCCGAAAAAGAAAAAGTTAAGCGAGCTTGATGAAATTCCGGAAGAAGATGAAAAAGAAGAGGATGCACAGAATAAAAAGCTTGCACTTATTATCGCAGTGGTTGGAGTGGCACTCGTACTTTTCTTTGCAATGTTAGTTGTTTTGTATTTTAACATTTCAAATAACAGAAAGAGGGAAGCTGCAGCGGCTGCGACGCCGAGCGAATATAACACTTTATATAATACCGATGAGGTTGCAAAATACGAAGTCGGTGAAAATGGCGGGGTTATTCTTCAGGATGAAGATGGAAATGTGTTATATGAGGGTAATTCAAGCAGAGTAGACAACTCTTCCGGGCAGCAGGCTGAAAGCTCTGATTCTTCACAGATGCAGGAGGAAGAAATTGCACTTGATGTGATAGAAGAACCGGAAAGCGATGCCGGAACTGTTAACCAGACTTTTAATGATGTAAGTGCATTTGAAGCGGATACATCATACAAGGGGCTTGATCTTGTCAACCTCCTTAATGGAAATAGTGGGGCAGATTGTACATTAAAGATGAAAAACGGTTCCTCGGTAGATATTAAGCGCGGAAATGCTTCAATCGAAGAATTTAAACCGTCCGGAATGTATAAATGCAGTATAGACGGGTCACAGCTGTATTTCACGGAAGAGTAATTTTTAAATGGCTCAGATTAAAATATCGGGGGTAAATACAGGAGAGATGAGTAAAAAGAAGAATACTAAAGCACAAAAAACAAAGACAGTTCAAAACCGCATCTTTGGAACAATGGATAGGGTCGTAATTAGTATATGTATCTTCTGCATCCTGATTTCGGGGGCAGGTATCTGGTATGGCACTCTTGATTATTCCAAAGCGGAAGAGGCGTATGGTGATCTCCAAAAATATATCACATTGGTTGATGAAACATCATCTGATGTTGTCAGTAACAGGCAGATGAAAGCTGCTGTTGAAGATCAGACTTATTATATTGACTGGAAAAGCCTGCGGGCGGTAAATCCTGATGTTGTTGCGTGGATAAAGATTCCGGGCACAGTGGTGGATTATCCTGTTGTACAGACAAAGGATAATCAGTACTACTTAAAAAGAGGGTTTGATGGAAAAAAGAATTCCTGCGGAACTATTTTTATGAATACATATAACCGCACGGATTTTTCCGACTATAACACGGTTCTGTATGGGCACAACATGAAGAATGGCAGTATGTTTGCTGTGATCAATAAGTATAAGGAAGAGGCATTTTATAAAGATCATAAAGAAGTGTGGCTGTTTACACAATACTGGGAGAGAAAATACCAGATCATATCTGCGCATAAAGCTACCGATGGATCCGAGACGTATGCAGTGGAATTTGGAGACAGGTATGCGGAGCACGTGGCAAAAGAAGCGTCCATGTCTATCTATGATACAGGTAATGGTTACAATGTGGATCTTCCAATGGTTACGCTTTCTACCTGTACAGGGCACGGGTTACTGGATCGGATGGTTCTTGTATGCCAGCCGGTATACGAAACGAAACTTGATCCGTTTATACAGGATTTGGGCACTGTTTCACAAAATGAGTAGAGGATAAAAATTAACGGGGGTACGGGTTATGACGGCACAGAGGAAAGAAGAGTGTGGTGCAGAGCAGATAAAGCTCTTAAAAAAGAAAGGAAAAATATCTGTCGATATGGAATTATTACAGGACATTAAGAAGTACTATCATGCAGGGAATAATATTGTACATATTTTTGAGCCGCCAAAGATTGGCGAAGATATCTTACTTCTCGAACATTTTGTTTCGTCCAGGGACAACATTAACACTCGTTATAAGAATGAGGTAGGTTTTGATCGGGAATGGGTAATTTATCATGTCGAGCGTGTAATAGTTCATTCAGATAATTATTGGGATCCAAATAATCAGGTTGTCCTTTCCTATCATGTATTCAAAAGCCCCAAGAGGGAACGCAGAATGAGATTTGCGAACTTTTACAGTGGCTTTTATTATCCAAAGGCGCTTACAGATGAGGAAAAAGAAACAGTAAATAAATACAGGAGTTTGGTTGATGAAAGCTTTAATATCAGAAGAATACAGTAAATGCATGATTAAGAAAATAAAAAAGATGTTTGTCCTTATGTGCATGATGGGCGTAATGCTTCTTACCGGCTGTCAGATTGATACCAGTACGGATTTGTATAATCACATCAAGCAGCAGACGGATACATATACGAATAACACGGCACAGGTTAAAAAAGACAGTGTTGTCTATATAACTGAAAAAGCATATGACTTTTGCAATAATTTAAAACGCATTGCACCTATGGTTATTATCGGAAGTGTGGTTATTGGGCTTGTACTTTTAAATATTGTAAAACAGGATCAGAGGATACGAAAACATGCATTATTTTTATTTGTCATTACAATACCGCTGATGATGTTTCTGCTTACATATGGTCTTTCATGGCTTGTGGGAACATTCCTATAGTACAAATAGTACAAAAACATAAAAGAATACTAAAAACAATAACTAACGAAGAAAAGGAGAATGAATTATGGCAAGTTTACTTGGTAAATTGAATAAGGCTTATAAAGCTGATGAGACAAGGATGACGGGGGCAAAACGTACAAAGCTGTCCGCAATCGAGAAGCTTCAAAGATTTAAAGAAAAAGAAGGATCGGATGATATATTTGAGTTTTTTGTTGATTATTCGGATTCTGATACAGGTGACCTTTTGCATTACGATAACCTGAATATATGTTATGTGATCCCTGCGGATGAGATAAAAAAACTTTATCCTAACTATGTTCCAAGGGGGAACAGTTACTTACTTGGTACAGAATTTAAGGTTAAGGTTAAATCTGTTGATGTGGATAAGGAAGTAGTGGAATTTATCGCTATTGAAAATACACAGGTATCTGCGAAACAGTATACAAAACGGGCTTCCAATATGTATACATACAGTTCCGAGGGCGAGGCACTTAGGAACTATCTCATGAATGCGATCAACATGGACATTAGGAAGCCTCTTGTCAGAGGAACAGTAATAAATGTTGAAGAGGACAGGATCTTTATTGATCTGTTTGATAAAGGGGTCGAAGCGGTCATTCCTGTTAAAAATTATAGTATTGATCACAAACGGGATCTCCGGGAAGAAGTAAGGGTTGGAGACAGTGTGAAAGGCGTTTTGTTTGCATACAGGGCAAGACCAAATGAGATAGACAAGCATTTCCTCGTGTCTACGATCGGCTATATTCCTGATCCATGGATGAGTGAAAGGGTTAGAAATATTAAGCCAAAGGATATCGTTGTTGTTAAATGCGTTGAAAAGCCGGAAAAAGAAAGAGCCTTATATTTTTGGGGGACTTCCAAAGTTATCAAAGGAATTGATATTTTATGTGATTATACGACGAAAGTTCCTGCGGCAGCTGTGAAGGTAGGACATTTCTATAAGTGTAAGGTTGCAAAGATTGATCATGAAAAGCATAAAATTACGGTATCTCCGTTTGAGGAATGTAAATCATATGATGCCGGCGAAACCTTATAAAAACAGGAATGGAGGCAAATGGTATGGCATCTAACGGAATGGATGATATCAAGGTAATGGAAGCCTTGCTGGATGGCAGGGGGACTACTTTTGTGAGAAAGTTCCATTATGAAGATTATCTGGATCATAATAATGTAAAAGTCATTCATGGTGTTTATTCGCATGAGGACAGGCGTAACTTCCTATTGCCTGGAAACCCTGACAGTTCGGAGAAGGACTGGTGGCTTATGTATGCGGTAAATGCGCTTGGACTTGCTGATGCGGAAAGCATTTCGCGATATTTAAAAAGTGTTAAGAATGCTCATAAGGAGCTTTATTTTACAACCAACGATGAGCGTAACATGGCAAAACGGCTGAATCTTTTAAGCCGTATGGGATTTTTGGAAAAATATCTGTATGTGGTAGGTACGAATGTAGATATTGACGATGCACAAAAGGCCTATGAGATCACAAGAAAAAAACTTGCAGATAAAATGGCATTACAGACTGAGCTGTCTAAGCCTGCAGTATCTGTTGATGATGAATTTATGGATGAAAACTCAGAGGATGAGATTGATTTTGTAACATACAGTACCGGAACATATTCAAAATATCTTCAGATGAAGAAGAAGGAAAATTTTATACGTGGTAAAAACGGATATGCTGTACTGTGTGACGATGGAAGAGGAATCATTAAGAAATACTTTGGAAAGATGGCACACCTTGTAACTTTATATGGGATTGAAATGGAAAGTCACAGAAATTTAAAGGATCGTTTTGGTGTGAATATCCCATTTTATAAAGGCGATACAGCAATGAAACTTACGAATGAGCAGATAGGTGATGCGGCGGTCGGGTATGTATCATCGGTTTTTTCTGATCTTCCTACGTTTCATAATTTTAAATCCGGACGTGTGCAGTGCGGGAACGGTCTTTTCATGGTGCCCAGTGAACTGGAATTTAAGATCAAGGAAAAAGATGGAACTGATTATGCATATAATTGTGGCATTTTTAAATCTTTTTACAGCCGGATGGAAGGACGTACACTCCCTTCCCATGATAAAGGAAGGGTACATACAACTATCGAGAACCTTAAAAACTATCTTGGTGTTAAAGGCATTACGAAGAAAGGCAGAGATGCTTTTGTCGTGATTGTTGTTAATGATTCAGAAGATCTCCATTATTTTGCAGATGCGCTCGTTAAAACGACAAGGATCAATAAGGCAGAGATCAACCGTATATTCTTTACAGGGGAAGGAATTGTAAAAAGTTCGGTTGGGGTAAGCAGAGTCATGCGTGTACAGGTGGATGATGACGTAAGCAGGGAATATCATTTTGAACCGATCAGACTGCCGGTTGTTTGAATTGATGCTATTCAGTAATCCTGATTTATATAAATAAGAAGAAAGGAGCCTGTGTGAAATCACAGGAGAATGAGGATGGATAAAGGAATAAAGATAATCAGTGCCATACTTGGTGTTCTTGCCGTGGTATTTCTGGGTATATACTTTTTTTTATCTGCAGTAAATAAACAGATCCCGCGGCCGGTGGAATATCCCAAAAGCGGTATGAGCCAGTCTATTTTTGAGGCACAGAATACGAAGTATGTACAGAATTCCGGTCTTACGCAGAAACATACTTTTACGCATTGTCCATACAGTGTGGACATAACGGATTCTGATGCTGCAAAGGTAAGTGATACAGGTGCGGTGTATAAGCTGTCAGACAGCATGTACTTCTATATCACAGAGTTTCAGAGCGGTACGAATATAGAATCAGTTATAAAAAGTGAGTTGCCGCAGGCTGTTATGATCGACAGTAATGCTGACATGACAGGTATTGACAACTATATCTACGAGGAAGGATATCTGAATGGATTCAAGGGAGACTATTATATAGACTGCATGACCGTAACTAATGGCACAAGGACATCCAGTGTTTACATCACAGGTTATGCACTTACTATTACGGATACTACTCTCGATCATGGATACAAGATGTTCCTTGGTGTTATGGCTGCGAAAAGTGATACAGATACATACAATAATGCCAAAGGTATGCTGGATGCAGTTGTAAATACATATCAGGTTAATTATGACGTGCAGAATGCACTTGTAGACGCCGAAAACCAGGCAGTAGCAGAAGAAGAGCAGAAAAAACAGGAAGCTATGGATAATGGTGAAACATATATTCCGGCTACGCAGCCGGAGAAAACACCGGAGAATCTGATCGTCAATTCAGACGGAAGTACGACTGATATGGCAGCTAATGCGGGAGAAACTGATAATAGCCAGTATTCCCAGCAGGATCCGGGCGCAAATACAAGTGAGTATATCAAAAAGGATGCAATTATAAATAATGGAAACAACAGTGCCGGAGACGGTCAGGGTGGCATGGGAGATGCAGCCATACCACAGGCAAAAACAAAGAGCATGACTCTGGACCGGGAATATACAGGTGTTACGTTGTATTACAGCTACACAAACGTGGATGAAGATATATCTGTTGTACTTGAAAGTCCGGATGGCACACAGACATTCTCTCCTCAGAGTACAGACGCGGGAAAAATGGTATTTAAACTTGACCGGATGGAGGCTGGCAAATGGAAACTGCAGATCTCCGGTAATCCTGGCAGTGATGCGATGCGGTTATATTCTGAACAGATGGATAGTGCAGATGGTTCGTCGGATACTGCTGATACAGATGCACAGAATGGAGAATAAATAGCAGGAGGCTGATATGAGGAATAAAGATAAAAATAGATCTTCAAAGAAAAAGGAAAAGCCGATCAAGAAGAAAAATTATAAGGCTGCCATAATAACGCTTGCGGTGCTGCTTGTGATTGTATTTGCCGGGCTTATTACAGTTGCAGCGATCATGCTTAATATGCATAGTGACAGCCTGTATCCTTCGGGGGTTCTTGTCTCTGATGGGGAAATATCTGCTTTTTCCCGTCAGATGGAAACTGACCGGTATAAACCGCTTAATGAAATAGCGGTCAGTATCGCAAACGATGGAAATGGTCCGCTATTGACACCTGTAGGCAGAAGCCGGGAGTTTGATTATGCAGGTGATGTGCTTGCAAAACTGAAAGTGTCTACGGGATCCGGACGCATTATCGTAAGGCAGGGCAGCAGTAACATCCAGGATGATATTATTTCAAGTACTTCTTATTACTATGATTTTCTTGGCTCTTTGAAACCGAAGTATAAGGAAAAGGTATCAGAGGGCGGACAGCTTAGTAATTATCAGGCAAGCTATTCATCCGGGTATGTCACTACCGGAAATTTTATTAAGAAAAACGGATTTTATGTTGCTGCATTTGAAACAAGTGCGTCTCCTAACGGACGGTATCTGTTTATTGTTTATGCGACGGAATCTCAAAAAGAACTTCAAAATATGATAGGACTTTTAAAGGATTTTACGACACTGGCACTTGAAGGGGATGCTTCTTTAGAAGATCCTGCAGATGAAGAAAAAACCGATACGGAAGCAACAGAAAACAGTGCCGAAATGAGTGAAGATGAATGGAATGCATATTTTGAAACAAACAAAGTAGATCCTTCAAGACAGGTTTCTCTTGGCGAAGAACAACGTCAGAAGGAAGCTGGGGACTCTATAGAAAACAATACAGAGGATATCAGTGCTGGTACTGATGTGGAGAATGCAAATGAAACATCAGATACAGTGGATGGTTCTTCTGATATGCAGGATAGTACATCAGAAGCAAATACACAGGATAGTGAAGAATCTGCTGCGGGCGGACAGTCTATTGATTTACAGCTGGGGGAAGAATAGGAACTTAAATTGCTCTGTCTGAGAAATCAGATAGGGCAATTTTGCTGTTTGGGACAAGAAAGGAAATGATTTTATGGGTGATATTGATGATAATCAGCCGGATATGCAGAAGGTACTAGAAGATGCTCTCAAAAGAGAGATCGGAGGTCTTTTGAAAAAGGCTGGCAGAGAGTTTGGATCTATCATTTTTAAATACATTTTGGTATTTTTTGTGTTATTTATTTCCATTTCAATGCTTGTGATCCTTATATTTTTTATGCCGTCGCTTTCGATAAAATATGCAGCAGATTCACTGAAAAATGTTTTCGTTGGTTCTGACAGCCACGTGGATACATCGGACTGGGGGAGTCCTTTCGGTGATCTGACCTTTGAAGAAGTTGGCGGACGGATCACGGGTCGTTTTGGAGAGGATAGAGGAGATCACAAGCATCGTGGCGTGGATATAGCAGTACCGGAGGGAACGGCGTTATATGCTGCAGTATCCGGTACGGTCAGTAATGCGTCCGAAACGGATACAGAGGGAAAACATGTGTATATAGATACGGAAGATGGATACAAATTTATGTATATGCATATGTCGGAGATCGCGGTAAGTGCAGGGCAGTCTGTTTCCAAGGGAGATTATATTGGAAAATCCGGTAATACGGGTGACAGTACCGGTCCTCACTTGCACTACCAGATCTTTTCACCGTCCGGTGTCGGTGTCTGCTGGGCAGAATCGGCCATATGGCTTGTTGATCCGGAGCCGTACCTTACGGCTGGCAGCAGTGGCAGCGGTGGTGATGGGGAAAATACGGGAATTGAACTTTCTCCGGATGAAGTGGATGAGTTTTGGTATAATGCCCGCAACGTAAAAGCAAATCTTGATGCACTGTATGAAGCAGTCAGCGACATGAATAATGGTATCGAGTATATTACGAAAGATAATTTTACGATGATACTGGATAAGGTCATTACATATTCGGAGAGTGTCAGACGGGTGGCAAATGAGTATACCTATTATCATCATTTATATAAGAGGGAACAGACTTACTCTTATCAGAAAGACACTCCTAAAGAGGATACTGATGATAATACCGGCGGCACGGATGCGGGTAACCCGATGGATGATCAGGTTTCCGCCCAGGGCGTGACAATAAACGATTCTTCCAATACCGAGGACATAGTGGAGAGGGAATGGGAAGATGATGATGGTAAACATGAGATCATAACAACATGGAAAACTACGGATATAGAACGTGATGATGAAGTAGGACATGTGCAGAATGCAAGTCCGGAGGACGATCCCATATTTAAGATTTCATGGGAAGAGATTTACACGATGGCAGCAATGAAGTCTGTCGTCCAGAATGGGCAGGAGCGTAACTGGGAGACGGAATCAAAACTTGAGGATGTGGAGAGACCTGATATTAACGGTATTGCACGTCTGAGTGAAGAAACGGTAAAACAGATCATCAATGAATTTCAGTTTAATATCATGTACTACTTTGATCCTACGAGCGGAGATACGATGGAAGGAAGCTCCGACACTTATGCATCTCATTCTTATACCTACGATGAGATGGATAAGTATGCGTACACAAAATCCAAAG
>OFMT01002281.1_pt1 | contig 11679 bp, 6 predicted proteins | sample 1541891 | NCBI WGS metagenome assembly OFMT01 (sample SAMN04209230, study PRJEB22552) | human gut metagenome | biome: gut; material: feces | host: Homo sapiens | place: USA: Oklahoma | reverse complement strand
GCCTTGATCCAGTCGTAGCCACGAGCCTCAATCTCCTTGGCAAGTTCAGGACCGGCAGTCTTCACGATTCTACCCTTATAGAGTACGTGAACCACACTTGGCTTAATCATATCGAGCAGACGCTCGTAGTGAGTGATGACGATGGCAGATGTCTTGTCGGTATGCATCTTGTTCACACCATCTGCTACAATACGCATCGCATCCACATCGAGACCAGAGTCGGTTTCATCGAGAATAGAAAGCTTTGGCTCCAGCATAGCCATCTGGAAAATCTCGTTGCGCTTCTTCTCACCACCCGAGAAACCTTCGTTTACTGAACGGCGAGCCAACTTGCTGTCCAATTCCACCAACTCGCGCTTCTCACGCATCAGCTTCATGAATTCGCTTGTATTCAATGGTTCCAAACCCTGATACTCACGCTTGGCATTGATAGCCGCACGCATGAAGTTGGTCATGGATACGCCAGGAATCTCCACCGGATACTGGAAAGAGAGGAACAAGCCTTCACGGGCACGGTCCTCTGGCTTCATATCCAGGAGGTTCTTGCCGTTGAAGATAGCCTCACCCTCGGTTACGGTATAGAGAGGGTTACCTGTAAGCACAGCGCTCAAGGTTGACTTACCGGAACCGTTAGGTCCCATGATAGCATGTATCTCACCATCGTTGATAGTCAGGTTGATACCTTTCAATATTTCTTTGCCTGCAATAGTAGCATGCAGATTCTTTACCTCTAACATAATTTTAGTCAATTTTTATCGATTTCATCGAGAATTATGATAACTATCCTACGGTTCCTTCGAGTGAAACACTCAGGAGTTTCTGTGCCTCAACGGCAAACTCCATAGGCAACTTGTTGAGCACATCCTTGGCATAACCGTTTACGATCAAGCCGACAGCCTCCTCGGTAGGAATACCTCGCTGATTGCAATAGAAGAGCTGGTCTTCTGAAATCTTCGAGGTAGTTGCCTCATGCTCGAACACGGCTGTGTCGTTATGGGCATCCATATATGGGAAGGTATGCGCTCCACAATCGCTGCCCAGCAACAAGGAGTCGCAGGAACTGTAGTTGCGCGCATTATCGGCATTGGATGTGGCACGAACCAGACCACGATAGGAGTTCTGGCTATGACCTGCCGAGATACCCTTCGAGATGATGGTACTCTTGGTGTTCTTACCCATGTGAATCATCTTGGTACCGGTATCAGCCTCCTGATAGTTGTTGGTAACAGCTACGCTGTAGAACTCAGCTACAGAGTTGTCGCCACGCAAGATACAGGAAGGATACTTCCAGGTAATCGCAGAACCCGTCTCTACCTGAGTCCAGCTCAACTTAGAGTTCACACCACGCAAGTCACCTCGCTTGGTTACCAGGTTCAGCACACCACCCTTACCATGCTCATCACCAGGATACCAGTTCTGAACGGTAGAGTACTTCACCTCAGCATTGTCCTTGACGATAATCTCTACGATAGCCGCATGGAGCTGGTTCTCATCACGCATTGGCGCTGTACATCCCTCCAGGTAAGAAACGTAGGCATCATCATCAGCGATAATCAATGTACGCTCAAACTGACCGGTGTTACGGGCATTGATGCGGAAGTAACTGCTCAACTCCATCGGGCAGCGGACGCCCTTAGGAATATAAACGAATGAGCCATCACTGAATACGCAACTGTTCAAGGCTGCATAAAAGTTATCACGATAAGGAACCACGGTTCCCAGATACTCTCTTACCAGATCAGGATACTCCTTCACAGCCTCACCAATACTGCAGAAGATGACGCCCTTCTCACGGAGTTTCTCCTTGAAGGTAGTCTTCACCGACACAGAGTCCATGATGGCATCTACAGCGGTACCGCTCAAAGCCAGACGCTCCTCCAGAGGAATACCGAGTTTGTCGAATGTTTTCTCCAACTCAGGATCAATCTCCTGGTTTTTTGGCTTCTTTGCCAAAGGGTCGGCATAGTATGAAATCTCCTGGTAGTCAATAGGTGGCACGTGAACGTGTCCCCACTTTGGCTCCTTGAGCGTCTTCCAGTAATTGTAGGCTTTCAGACGAAATTCGAGCATCCAGTCTGGCTCTCCCTTCTTCTGCGAGATCAGGCGCACAACATCCTCGTTGAGACCCTTTTCTATGATTTCAGTATGTACATCGGTGGTAAAACCATACTCGTATTTCTGGTCTATCACATCCTTGACAACCTGATTCTGTTCTTTCTCTATTTCTGCCATTGTTATTTAGAATAACCGTTCGTTATTTTAACCCTAAATAGGGATAAGCCGCTGAGGACTCATCCCTACCTTATTATATATATGATAGAGCGAAAAACAAATGAATTCTTCGCTTTTCGTTCTTCACTCTTCACTTTATTAAAGCTTCTGCTCTACCTCGATCTCAGTGAAGGTCTCGATAACGTCGCCCTCCTGGATATCGTTGTAGTTGACGAGGCTCAAACCGCATTCCATACCGGTAACCACCTCCTTAACATCGTCCTTGTAACGCTTCAAGGCATCGATTTCTGCTGTACGTATCACGATACCGTCACGGATGACGCGAGCCTTATCCTTAGCGTGTACCTTACCCTCGGTAACGAGACAACCGGCAATAGTACCCACCTTAGAAATCTTGAAGGTCTGCTTAACCTCAACCTGACCGGTAACGATTTCCTTCTTCACCTTGTCGAGCATACCAACCATCGCACTCTTGATATCATCGATAGCATCGTAGATGATAGAGTATGTGTTGATCTCAACACCCTCACGGTCGGCAGCCTTACGAGCATCGGCAGATGGACGAACCTGGAAACCAACGATGACTGCATCTGAAGCAGATGCCAGCATCACGTCGTTCTCTGAAATCTGACCCACAGCCTTGTTCACCACGTTCACCTGAACCTTCTCGGTAGAAAGCTTGATGAATGAGTCGCTCAAAGCCTCAACAGAACCATCGGTATCACCCTTCACGATGACGTTCAACTCATGGAACTCACCACGTGCGATACGGTGAGAGATATCACCCAGGGTCAAGCGCTTCTGAGTACGCAAGCCCTGCTCACGCTGCAGCTGCTCACGCTTGTTGGCGATTTCGCGAGCCTCCTGCTCAGTCTCGATTACGTGGAACTGGTCACCTGCAGTAGGCGCACCATTCAAACCGAGGATGATAGCTGGCTCAGCAGGAGCTGCTGACTTGATGTTGGCATTACGCTCATTGAACATCGCCTTGACACGCCCCCAAGAAGTACCGGCGAGTACGATGTCGCCTACCTTCAGGGTACCGTTGGCAACCAATACGGTAGAAACATATCCACGACCCTTGTCGAGAGAAGACTCGATGATGGTTCCTGTAGCACGACGGTTAGGGTTAGCCTTCAAGTCGAGCATGTCAGCCTCGAGGAGCACCTTGTCGAGCAAATCGTGAACACCGATACCCTTCTTGGCACTGATTTCCTGGCACTGATACTTACCACCCCACTCCTCAACGAGCAGGTTCATGTTAGCCAAGTCCTCACGGATACGGTCTGGGTTAGCACCTGGCTTATCAATCTTGTTGATTGCGAATACCATAGGCACACCGGCAGCCTGGGCATGAGCGATAGCCTCTTTGGTGGTAGGCATCACAGAGTCATCGGCTGCGATGATGATGATGGCGATATCGGTAGCCTGGGCACCACGGGCACGCATGGCGGTAAACGCCTCGTGACCTGGAGTATCAAGGAAGGTAACCTTGCGGCCACTGTTCAGCGTAACACTGTATGCACCGATATGCTGGGTAATACCACCTGCCTCACCGGCAATCACATTGGTATTGCGGATATAGTCGAGCAAAGAGGTCTTACCATGGTCTACGTGACCCATGACGGTTACGATTGGAGCACGTGGAACCAAGTCGTTCTCATCATCCTCTTCCTCGCTCACGGCCTCCTGAACCTCGGCACTCACGTATTCGGTCTTGAAACCGAACTCCTCAGCTACCATATTGATGGTCTCTGCATCCAGGCGCTGGTTGATAGATACCATGATACCTACGCCCATCAGCGTAGAGATAACCTGAGTAACGCTGATATCCATCATCGTAGCCAACTCGCTAACGGTAACGAACTCAGTAAGTTTCAGAATCTTGCTTTCCTTCTGCTCCTGACGAGCCTGATCCTGCAACTTCTCCTGAACAGCCTCACGCTTCTCCTTACGGTACTTAGCACCCTTCTTGTTCTGACTCTTGCTGGTCAAACGTGCAAGAGTCTCCTTAACCTGGCGTGCTACAGCCTCGTCATCAACCTCGATCTGGCGCTGATTGCTGCGGTTGTTGTTATTGCCGCGATTATTATTGTTATTATTTCTGTTGCGGTTCTTGTTCTTCTTGTTATTACCGCCGTTGTTGCCATTACCTCCGCCATTATTCTTAGCTTCGGCAATGATGTCAACACGTTCTTTGTTGATACGAACACGCTTTTTGCGCTCATTGTGCTGTTGAGCCATTTTCTCCTCACGTTCCTTGCGGCGCTCCTCCTTGGTTTTCTTCTTAGGACGAGTGCTCTGGTTGAGGGAAGACAAATCTATCTTGCCCAACACCTTAGGCTCATTAGCAGTAAACTTCTTCTCACTCTTGAGAGTAAACACGCTGTTATCTGCTGCGCCAGCAGAATGCTGTGCAGTTTCATTCTTAGCATGATGATGCTCTTTCTTTCCCTGAGGAACATTCTGCTTATTCATCTGAGCGTTTGACTGCTGTGATTTCTGATGATTTTCCTGTTTCATTTGCTGTTTATGCTGAGAAGCCTGTTGTAGCTTCTGTTCCTTCTTTTGCTCAGCCTTAGGAGCGTCTTTCTTCTGCTCAGGACTGACGGCAGCAGTCTCAGGCTTTTCCGCAACAGACTCTGCAGCAGGCTTCTTACCGATATTGTCCAAGTCAATCTTTCCCAGCGGCTTATACTGCTGCCGTCCATTAGACTCCAACAAGCTTTCAGCGCGATTGTCCTTCTGCTCTGGCGCACGCTTCTTATCTTTTGCTTTTTTGGTAAAGAGTTTCTCAGCCTGATCACGAACCTCTCTGTCCTGACTGAAGGCATCATTCAATGCCTTGTATTGCTGGTCGGTGAGTTTGAAGCTCGGTTCTGCCTTGACATCTCCCAGGTCTTTTCTTTTCTCTAGGAATTCAACTGCCGTCTGAAGTCCTATATTTAATTCACGTAGTGCTTTATTTAATCTGATGCTCATAAATTATTTATTCTCCTATTTTTAAAGTTAGATTCCCTGCAAGCACTCGCTGGCAAGGGAATTATTGTTCGAATTCGGCGCGCAACACGCTGAGTACATGATCAACGGTCTCCTCTTCGAGGTCGGCCTTCTCAATCAGCAAGTTGCGAGGTGCATTGAGTACCTGCTTGGCAGTATCAAGACCGATGCCCTTGATAGCATCGATAACCCACTGGTCAATCTCATCAGAGAACTCATCCAAGTAGATATCCTCATCGGCCTCATTCTCGTCTACCTCACGGAATACATCGATGGTATATTCTGTAAGCATAGAAGCCAGTTTGATGTTCATACCGCCACGGCCGATAGCCAAACTAACTTCCTCAGGCTGCAAGTAAACCTCTGCTTTCTTGTTCTCATCATCAACATTGATTGAAGAAACCTTGGCTGGAGCCAACGCACGCTGAATGAAGAGTTTGGTATTGCTTGAGTAGTTGATGACATCGAGATTCTCGTTGCAAAGTTCGCGAACGATACCGTGAACGCGGCTACCCTTAACACCTACACATGCACCAACCGGGTCGATACGCTCATCGAATGTTTCAACAGCAATCTTAGCACGCTCTCCCGGAAGACGGGCGATACGGCGGATTGCAATCAGACCGTCTGCAATCTCAGGAACCTCAGCCTCCAACAGGCGTTGCAGGAAGATTGGAGCAGTACGGCTCAAGATAATCTTTGGATTATTGTTCTCGTTGTCTACACGAAGGATGACCGCACGAACAGTCTCACCCTTGCGGTAAGTATCACCAGGAATCTGCTCAGTCTTAGGCAACATGAGTTCGTTGTTCTCATCATCTACAATCAGAACCTCGCGCTTCCAAACCTGATAAACCTCACCAGAGATAACCTGACCTACGCGATCCTTATATTTGTTGTAGAGTGAATCATGCTCCAACTCAAGAATCTTGGAAGCCAAAGTCTGACGAAGAGTCAAGATGGCACGACGACCAAACTTATTGAAGTCAACCGTCTCACTTACATCCTCACCAACCTCGTAATCCGGCTCAATCTTACGAGCCTCAGAAAGTGTAATTTCCTTATTTTCATCTTCAACTTCGCCATCAGCAACAACAATACGGTTGCGATAAATTTCGAAGTCACCCTTGTCAGGGTTCACGATGACATCAAAGTTTTCGTCACTACCAAAAATCTTGGCAAGTACATTACGGAAGCTCTCCTCCAATACACTTACCAATGTAGTACGGTCGATATTCTTTGTTTCTTTAAACTCGCGGAATGTATCAATCATACTCGCTGTCAATTCTTGCTCTTTTTTAGCCATAACTTAATTGAAACTAATTATGTATTTTGTATATTTTACTTTATCCATCTGGTAAACGTGATCAACCTCCTGCTTAACCGGACGTTTTTTACCTTCAACCTTTACCTTTTCTTCAACGCCAACTGTGAAGTCATTTCCTTCAACAGCTTTCAAGATACCCTTCACCTTCTTGCCGTCGGCATCAAGCACCTCTACCTCCTTGCCAATGAAATTGATATACTGCTGCGGAACTTTGAACGGTTGACCCAAGCCTGCAGAGCCAACTTCGAGCTCATAGTCTTCCTCGTCACGGTTCAAATGATCCTCAATATACTTACTCAAGGCAACACAATCCTCAATCCATACTCCATCGGCATGGTCAATCTCAACAACGATTCTATCGTCGGGACTAATTTCAATGCTTACCAAGAAATATTCCTTATCTTGGAGCCATTCTTCAACTAATTTTTTTACGACGTTTTTATCAATCATATATACCTTATTAAAATAAAATGAGGAACTCTTGTGAGCCCCTCATTCCACTGAACGTTGCAAAATTACAAATATTTTTGTGATTAGCCAAAAAAAATGCAACTTTTTATTCGCAACGTGCACATTTTTAATCGATTGTGCACGTTTTTGTACTTATTTCTTCACAGGATGCAGTATTTTTTCGTATTCTGATGGAGAATTCAGCAATTTTACTGCTTCCTTAATCTGCTTGTCGTAACGCATGGAATTCTGGATGGCACCGCGCTGGAAATAATAGGCAGAAACGATGTCATTTTCCAACAGATGCTTGATGTAATCCTTGTTATAATCCAGATCCTTTGCCACATTATGGCTCAGCTTTTTCTTCAAAGCCTCAAACTCTGCCTTGGCATCATCGTAGTAGCCTTCAAACTTAGCGAGTTTTTCCAAGTCCTTGAGATACTTTTCTGTTTCACGGTCGTACTGGAAGTTAGCCTTCAACACGCGTGTCTTGAATTCATCATAGTCGGCATCGGTCAGCGAGAATTCCTTCGCAGGAGCAATAGCAGGATGCGTGGCGATATAATCAACCTCATAATTAAGCATCACCTCATTACTGTCGCGGGCACCAGCCAGATAGAAGGCGATGTTTGGCAAAGAATCAGGCTTTACTTCTACATCCGGCTTCACACCACCTCCATCTCTCACTTCTCTGCCACCTGCGGTATAGAACACCTTGGTAAGAGAGTCGGGAACATGCTCCACATAACCGCCCTTATCGTGCTTATAGTTGAGTGCCTGAACGCATCGACCGCTAGGAATGAAATATTTAGCAGTAGTGAGTTTCACCTGTCCGTTATAAGGCAAATCCATGGTAGTCTGCACCAATCCCTTTCCATACGTGCGCGTACCTAATATTACAGCACGGTCATAATCCTGCAGACTGCCGCTCATGATTTCACTGGCACTGGCAGAATTCTCGTTCACCAATACCACCATCGGCATAACGGAATCTATCGGTTCAACCGTGGTCTTATAAACATGATTAGAACGCTGCAACTTTCCCTTCATCTCCAAGACTGTCTTACCTTTAGGCAAGAACATATTGATGATACTGACCGCTTCGGTAACAGAACCACCACCATTATTACGCAGATCGAAGACAAGGCTATTGGCTCCTTGCTTTCTCAAATCGATGAAAGCACGACGCACTTCCTTGGCAGACTGCTCGGTAAAGGAATTGAAGTTGATGTAACCGATGTTACCCTCCAACATGCCATAATAAGGCAAGAACGGCAACTGGATGGTACGGCGTGTTACCTTCACCTTCATCGTCTTGCCTGTACTTGGACGCTTAACTTTCAGCATGAAAGAAGAACCCGGTTCACCACGAAGATGATCGCTGACATAGCTCACCTCCTTATTAGTCATATCCTCATCATCAATACTCAGGATGATGTCACCCTTCTTCAGTCCCACTTCTGCAGCAGGCATATTCTCGTAAGGCTCGCTGATACAGACGCGCTGCAACTGGAAATTGTAGCGTATCACCGCACCTACACCCGCATACTTGCCGGTGAGCAGGTTCTTGAGTTCCTTCATCTTCTGCTCTGGATAATAGGTAGTATAAGGGTCAAGACTACGCAACATGGCATTGATACCATTTCCGACCACAACTTCAGCATCGAGCGTATCAACATACATCAAATCGAGATTCTTGTAGATGGCATTGAATATTTCCATATTCTTTGCGGCTTTGAAGTCATGATCTTTGTCAACCTGGGCAAAAGTAGGAACCGCCAGGAGCACCATAAGCAAGGAGAACAGTATTCTTTTCATTGTTACCTTATTTAATTGTATATGATTCAACTTATTGGTTATTTCCTCCCCCTCTTCACGGCATTCGCCCTCGGGAGAAGTTTTCGACCACAAAAGTACTCATTTCTTTGCGAAAAACACCATAAAATAGGCAAAAAGTGGCACAAAGATAAGAAAAAATACACTTTTTTAGGGAAAAAGCGAAAAAAGTCAGCAAAAAATTTGGCAGAATGAAGAAAAGTTAGTACTTTTGCACACGCAAATAAGGAACGTCATGTTCTTTACAGAAAAAACGCTTCAATAGCTCAGTTGGTTAGAGCACCTGACTGTTAATCAGGGGGTCGTTGGTTCAAGCCCATCTTGAAGCGCAGAAAAGAGTCGCAAGTTTTACTTGTGACTCTTTTTGTTTATCCACATTTTATCCCACTTTGCATTCTCCATTCCCATTTACAAATACTATATCCGGCAATAACCAGAGAAAGCAATATCAAAAAGGCACATTCCGATCGGAATGTGCCTTTATATATAATAATGTATCTAATACGCAGATTATTCTACATCATTGTTGTGATCCAAAGAGTCGTTGAACCCCTTAGGAGCCTGCTCATCATTACGATGCTCGTAACGACGTGGCTGACGAGCTGGACGCTCACCGCGACCTTCATGACGCTCATCACGACGACCGCGACGCTCACCGCGCTCAGGACGTGGACGACGCTCACGCTCTACATAGCCCTCTGGCTTCTCCATCAATACACGATGAGAAAGTTTGTACTTGCCAGTCTTAGGATCAATCTCCATCAACTTCACCTTGATCTTGTCGCCTTCCTTGATGCCAGCCTCTTCAACTGTCTCAAGACGCTTCCAATCAATCTCAGAGATGTGGAGCAAACCATCCTTACCAGGGAGAATCTCTACGAAGCAACCGTAAGGCATAATAGAGCGAACAGTACCCTCGTAAACCTCACCAACCTCAGGAACAGCTACGATAGCCTTGATCTTAGCCAAAGCTGCATCGATAGAATCCTTGTTAGGAGCAGATACCTGGACGTGACCCTTACCATCAGTCTCCTCGATAGTGATTGTCGCACCAGTATCCTCCTGCATCTGCTGGATAATCTTACCACCAGGGCCGATGACAGCACCGATGAACTCCTTAGGGATATCGAATGCTACGATACGTGGAACCTGTGGCTTCATCTCAGCACGTGGCTCAGAGATAGTCTCCATCATGCAGTTGAGGATGTGCTCACGACCAGCCTTAGCCTGCATCAAAGCCTCCTCAAGAATCTCGAAGCTCAAACCATCACACTTGATATCCATCTGTGTAGCAGTCAAGCCATCGCGGGTACCAGTGGTCTTGAAGTCCATATCACCCAAGTGGTCCTCATCACCGAGGATATCACTGAGGATAGCGTACTTGTCCTCACCTGGGTTCTTGATAAGACCCATAGCGATACCAGAAACTGGCTTCTTCATAGGAACACCTGCATCCATCAGGGCGAGAGTACCGGCACAAACAGTAGCCATAGAAGAAGAACCGTTAGACTCCAAGATCTGGCTTACCAAACGTACTGTGTAAGGGAAGTCTGTAGGAATCTGGCCCTTCAAACCACGCCATGCCAAGTGGCCGTGACCAATCTCACGACGGCCTACACCGCGCTGAGCCTTAGCCTCACCTGTTGAGAATGGAGGGAAGTTATAGTGAAGGAGGAAGCGCTGGTAGCTCTTCTCGAGCACACCGTCGATAAGCTTCTCATCCATCTTTGTACCAAGAGTACATGTAGAGAGAGACATAGTCTCACCACGCTGGAAGATAGCGCTTCCGTGAGGCATTGGGAGTGGAGATACCTCGCACCAGATAGGGCGGATTTCTGTAGTAGCACGGCCATCAAGACGCAAGCCCTCATCGAGGATGCAACGGCGCATAGCATCGCGCATTACGTCATCATAGTAACGGGTAGCCTCAGCGTGCTTCTCCTCCAAGTCTTCCTCAGAAAGATCGGTATGAGCAGCGTCATACTTCTCGAGGAAATCAGCCAAAACCTTGTCGAAAGCATCCTGACGTGCATGCTTCTCCAAAGCCTGGTGGTTGATATCATAAGCTGGCTTGTAAAGCTCAGACTTAATCTGCTCACGGAGTTCCTCATCGTTGATCTCGTGGTCATACTCACGCTTCACGTCAGTACCCTTCTCCTTAGCCAACTCATACTGGAGTTCGCACATAGGCTTGATAGCCTCGGCAGCCACCTTGAGGGCACCAATGAGATCCTGCTCAGAAACTTCCTTCATCTCACCTTCTACCATCATGATATTGTCCTTGGTAGCACCAACCATGATATCCATGTCTGCCTCTTCCATCTGCTGGAATGTAGGGTTTACAACATACTCACCATTGATACGAGCTACACGAACCTCAGAGATATAGTACTCGAAAGGAATATCTGAACAAGCCATGGCAGCTGAAGCAGCGAAACCTGCGAGGGCATCTGGCTGGTCAACACCATCGGCTGAGAGCAACATTACCTGTACGTAAACTTCTGCATGGTAGTTAGAAGGGAAAAGTGGACGCAAAGCACGGTCCACAAGACGAGAGGTAAGGATTTCCTCATCGCTGGCTTTGCCTTCGCGCTTGGTGAAACCACCAGGGAAACGACCTGCAGCACTGTACTGCTCACGATAATCTACTTGCAAAGGCATAAAATCTGTACCCGGAACTGCATCCTTTGCTGCACAAACAGTTGCGAGAAGCACTGTGTTACCCATGCGGAGAACCGCAGCACCATCAGCCTGTTTTGCAACTTTTCCGGTCTCAATTGTGATGGTTCTTCCATCAGGCAACTGAACACTTTTTGTAATTACGTTCATCTAAA
>OFMT01002264.1_pt1 | contig 11742 bp, 9 predicted proteins | sample 1541891 | NCBI WGS metagenome assembly OFMT01 (sample SAMN04209230, study PRJEB22552) | human gut metagenome | biome: gut; material: feces | host: Homo sapiens | place: USA: Oklahoma | reverse complement strand
GTACTGACCGGCGCCGGTATTGGTCTGGTATTTGCAACAGGATATTCTACCGGTGGAACAGATCTGCTGGGGAGCCTGATCTGCACGTATTATCCGCATATCTCTGTGGCAAACGCGTTGTTTGTCATTGATTCAGTGATCATTGTTGCCGGAGCATTTTATTTTGGTGTCGATAAGGCGATTTATGCAACAGCAGCCGTTTTTGTTTCTTCGAAGGTAATGGACGCGATCCTGTCCGGCATGACGCAAAGCAAACAGATCTTAGTTATTTCAAAGAAATGGCAGGATATAGCGGAGGAGATCATGACATCGTTAAATCGCGGAGTGACACAGATCAAAGCAAAGGGAGTGTATAGCGGACAGGAGCGCCCTGTGTTGCTGTGTGTCATAGGCAAAAGACAGACGGGACAGCTTCTGCAGGCGGTGCGAAAACATGACACGTCAGCATTTGTCATAATCACGGAAGCGAGAGAAGTTTTGGGTGAAGGATTTGATTCGACAGCTCTCGGCATGTCAGCAGATGGCAAAAAACTGTTCAAATTGCACAGAAAAACAACAAAAAAGCCGTAGATTTTTTAGCAAAAGCAATGAAAAAATCTCATTCTATACACTTTGCACAAAAAGCGAAAACTTTCTTTGGCAATTCGTGACATGGTCAAAAAATTCTGTTTGGTGTATTATATTTTACAGGTTATGTGAGAGGAGTTATTCCCTTACAAGATAAATTAATTGACAAACAGGAGGACATATTAATGGCAAGTTTATCTTTGAAAAACATCTGCAAAACATATCCAAACGGATTCGTTGCAGTAAAGAATTTTAATCTGGACATCGCAGATAAGGAGTTCATCATCTTCGTAGGACCTTCAGGTTGTGGTAAATCTACTACACTTCGTATGATCGCTGGTTTGGAAGAGATCACAGAGGGTGAGCTTTGGATCGGCAACAACTTAGTAAATGATGTAGAGCCTAAGGATCGTGATATCGCAATGGTATTCCAGAACTACGCTCTGTATCCACATATGTCAGTATATGACAACATGGCATTCGGACTCAGACTTCGTAAGGTTCCAAAGGATAGAATTGATAAACTTGTTCATGAAGCAGCTAAGATTCTTAATATTGAGATGTTATTAGACCGTAAGCCAAAGGCTTTATCAGGTGGACAGAGACAGCGAGTTGCCATGGGTCGTGCAATCGTTCGTGATCCTAAGGTATTCCTTATGGATGAGCCTCTTTCAAACCTTGATGCAAAGCTTCGTGTACAGATGCGTATTGAGATTTCAAAGCTTCATCAGAGACTTGAGTCAACAATCATCTACGTAACACATGACCAGACAGAGGCCCTTACTCTTGGTACAAGAATCGTTGTTATGAAGGACGGAGTTGTTCAGCAGGTAGATACACCACTTGACCTTTACATGAAACCTGACAACTTATTCGTTGCAGGATTTATCGGATCACCACAGATGAACTTCATCGATTGTAAGGTTCAGAAAGATGGTAGTGATGTTAAGCTTGTATTTGACGAGTTCTCAGTTAAATTACCAGAAGCTAAAGCAGCTAAGCTTATAGATGCAGGTTATGAAGACAAGACAGTTGTTCTTGGAATCAGACCAGAAGATATTAAAGATGAAGAGATGTTTATATCTCAGGCAAGAGATTGCTGTATCGATGCAACAGTTAAGGTATATGAGATGCTTGGAGCTGAAGTATTCCTTTACTTTACAGTTGGCAAGTCAGACATTACAGTTCGTGTTAACCCACGTACAACTGCAAGACCTGGTGATACAATCACAATCGCATTCGATATGAGTAAGGCACATGTCTTCGACAAAGAAACAGAGAAGGTTATCGTTAACTGATTTTGAATTAAAGCAGGTTAATAATACTAAATATAACTTATCAGACAACTGTCATATGTATAATATGGCAGTTGTTTTTTGGCTTGAATATAAGGTCAGAATACATTCTTTTTTATGCATATAAGTGACTACTCTTCTTGAGTTTTCAGATAATACGTGTTAAACTAAAATATATGTGCGCAGGAGGATGATTCAATACATGATATCAAATCAGATAATACAGAATACAATAGAAGGCGTTAAAAACATAGGCAGAGTTGAGATTGGAGTTGTGGATGTAGAGGGAAAGGTGGTTGCCTCGACATTTTCCGGAGTAGAGATGTTTGTGGATGCCGTACTCTCATTTGTTGATTCACCGGCAGACAGTCAGGATGTCCAGGGTGTTCAGTTTTTTAAAGTATTTGATGACAATCAGCTAGAATACGTTGTTCTTGTAAAGGGCGAAAGTGAAGACGTATATATGCTTGGAAAGATTATTGCTTTTCAGATACAGGGTCTTTTAGTGGCATATAAGGAAAGATATGACAAAGATAATTTCATTAAGAATCTTCTTTTAGATAATCTCTTATCTGTTGATATTAATACCCGCTCCAAGAAGCTTCACATAGACATGAAAGCAAGAAGAGTTGTGTTTATAATTGAAGCCAAGAATGTCAATTCAGACAGTGAAAGAAGTGATAATAATGCTATTGAAGTTGTAAGAAGTTTATTTGCAACAAGGAATAAGGATTTTATTACTGCAGTTGATGAAAACAGCATAATTCTTGTTAAAGAGGTGCAGAGTACTGAGGAATATAGTGACCTTGATAAGATTGCCAGGGTTATAATTGACATGCTTAATACAGAAGCACTTGCCAATGCTCATGTTGCATATGGAACAATCGTAAATGATATAAAGGATGTTTCACGTTCATATAAGGAAGCCAGAATGGCATTAGAGGTAGGTAATATATTTTACAGTGATAAGAGAGTTATAGCATATAATCATCTGGGAATCGGACGTTTAATATATCAGCTCCCTGTGCAGCTTTGCAATTTATTTATAAAAGAGAGCTTTGCAGGAAAATCCCTGGAGGATTTTGATGAAGAAACACTCACTACCATATTTAAGTTTTTTGAGAATAATCTTAATGTATCAGAAACCTCAAGACAGTTGTTTATTCACCGTAATACCCTGGTATACAGACTGGATAAGCTTCAGAAGCAGACTGGTCTTGACCTCAGGGTGTTTGAGGACGCCATAGCATTTAAGATTGCACTTATGGTTTTAAAATATACCAAGTATATGGAAGATAAAACTTATTAAAATAAACTGCATAATGAATATATATGTGGTTCGGAGGATATGTAAGAGGCTATGGATAACTTACCGATAATAAAACTTGAAAACATAAAAAAAACATATCAGGAAAATGTTGATGCTCTGGATGATATTTCACTTACTATCAATAAGGGTGAGTTCGTATTTATTGTGGGACCAAGCGGTTCAGGTAAATCAACTCTTATAAAGCTTATTTTGAAGCAGATTGATGCCACAAGCGGAAAGCTTATTGTGAATGGAAAGGATGTATCATCTTTGAAAAGAAGACAGGTTTCCAAATACAGAAGGGATATAGGAGTTGTATTTCAGAATTTTAAGCTGCTTAAGGACCGCTCTGTATTTGAGAATGTTGCTCTTGCCCAGAGAGTAATTGGAATCCCTAAGTGGAACATGGAAAAGAATGTTTCAGCCATGCTTTCTACAGTGGGACTTTTAGATAAGTCCAAGGCAAATCCCAAGGAATTATCCGGTGGTGAGCAGCAGAGAGTAGCCCTTGCAAGAGCTCTTGTTAACAGACCTTCAGTATTGCTTGCAGATGAGCCTACAGGTAATCTTGATCCTAAGAATGCATGGTCAATGATGAAGCTTTTAGATGATATTAATAAGCTTGGAACCACTGTTTTAGTAGTAACCCATAATCCGGACGTTGTTGATATTATGCAAAAAAGGGTAATTACGCTGGAAAAAGGTAAAATATTAAGTGACAGAAGTAAAGGTGGATACACATATGAAAGGAATTAATGTACTTTTTTACAGCATGAAACAGGGATTGAAAAATCTCAAGAAAAATAGCCTATTTACACTGGCATCCATTGGAACAATTTCAGCCTGTCTGTTTTTGTTTGGCATATTTTATTTTATTGTAAGCAATTTTCAGTATATGCTTAAAACTGCAGAAACTTCTGTTGGAATTACGGTTTTCTTTGATGCAGGATGTGAAGAAGAACAGATAAAGGCAATTGGTCAGGATATCAGGTCTAAGGACGGAGTAAAGGAAGTTGTGTATGTATCTGCCGAAGAAGCCTGGGAAAAGTTTAAAAATGACGTTTTTGCCGGTCAGACAGATGATATTTCAGCTACATTTGGGAATGATAATCCTCTTGCTGATTCAGCATCATATGAAGTATATATGTCGGATATTTCCAAGCAGAAGGAGCTTGTTGATTATATACAGACTTTAAAGGGAGTGCGTCAGGTAAAAAGTTCTGATGTTGCTGCTACAGGTCTTTCAAATATTAACAGACTTATTGGTTACGTTTCTGCCGCTATTATAATAATATTGCTGGCAGTATCAATATTCCTTATTAATACCACTATTTCCATGGGTGTCTCCGTGAGAAAGGAAGAGATAGGTATTATGCGCCTTGTGGGTGCTACAGATCTTTTTATAAAGCTTCCATTTATTTTTGAGGGAGTGCTTATTGGAATTACAGGAGCAGCAGTACCTCTTGTTATACTTTATGTGCTTTATGATAAGATTATAGGATTTATATGTGACAGATTCAGTGCCATATCAAGTATATTAGTATTTCTTGGCAGTGGAAAGGTATTTTCAGTTCTTATTCCGGTTTGTCTTGGAATAGGAATAGGTATAGGTTATATAGGAAGTACACTTACACTTAACAAACATATGAAGGTGTGATCCGGCAGGCACATCATTTGGTATAATATGAGTGATTCGCTGTCAGACACATCATTTGGAATAATATGAGTGATTCGCTGTCAGACACATCATTTGCAATAATAATATGAGTTGTTTGGAGTAATTCAAATCATTTAGATTGAACCGGTGAAAGGATAAGCAGGTGAAAAACGTGAGAAAAGTGTGGAATATAAGCGGAATTAAAAAGAGAATATCCATAAAGAAAGCCTGTATAGTATTATGTGGTCTGGTATTTTTTGCCGGAATTGCAGGTTATTCACATATGTCAAGAGCAGATGAGATATCTGATAAGACCATATCCTCTGCACAAAAAAAGAAGGCTGACCTTGAAAAGAAAAAGTATGCCCTTCAGAATGACCTGGCTGACCTTACCAATGATTCAGATGACATTATGAAATATATTGAGAAGCTTGATAAGAAAATGAATAAGGTGGCCAACAATATTAAGGGTGTTAACGAAGATATTAAGGCTAAAAAGGCTGAGATAAAGTCTGCCAATGCTGATATTTCACAGGTTTCACAGACTATTCAGGTACAGTATGATGCCATGAAAAAAAGAATTAAGTATATGTATGAAAATGGAGATGCTGAGTACATTGAGATTCTTATGAATTCCAAAAGTATAACAGATCTTTTGAACAGATCTGAGTATATTCAGAAAATATCCGAATATGATAAAAATATGCTTGTGAATTATATGAATACCAAAAATCTTCTTGAGACGCGAAAGGCTCAGTTAGAGGATGCAAAGCAGGTGCTTGAGGTTAATAAGGAAGAGCTTGATATGCAGAAGAATGGACTTAAGAAAATGGAGTCCAGTAAAACAAAGGAGCTTAAAAAGTATCAGCAACAGATAGATTCAAAGCAGGATTCAATTGATAATTATGATGATGAACTTGAAAATCAGGAGCAGATTATTATAGATGCTCTTTTACAGGAACAAAAAAGAATTGCCGCTGCTGAGAAGAAAAAAGCTGAAGAAGAGGCAAAGAAGGCTGAGGAGGCAAAGAAGGCAGAAGAGGCTGCAGAAAATACAGAGGAGCCGGGAGAAGAGGATCCCCAGGCATCACCTGCTAAAACTAAAAAACCAAAGGCTACAAAGGCGCCTGCAACAGTTACACCAGACAATTCCACAGCTGTAAGCCCATCAGGATTCAGATGGCCGCTTCCTGTAGCTGGAAAGATTACATCACCATTTGGTAAGAGAACAAGTCCTACAGCAGGAGCCAGCACATATCATCAGGGAATAGATATCGGTGTTGCTGAAGGAACAAGTATTATGGCTGCCAAGGGCGGTGAAGTTGTTACAGCTTCATATAGCGCTGCCGCAGGCAATTATGTAATGATTAATCATGGAAATGGAATATTTACAGTCTATATGCATGCATCGGCACTTAATTGTAAGGTCGGTGATAAGGTTGAACAGGGACAGGTGATTGCTTATGTTGGCTATACAGGAGTATCTACAGGAAGCCACCTTCATTTTGGTCTTTCATCCGGTGGAGTGTATGTTAATCCGCTTTTGTATGTTTAACAATAATATTTTAGATTTATTTCAGTCGAGAAGGCTTCACTTTGGCAAGAGGTGAGTAATAACAAAGCTTTCTCAGTGGGAGTATAATCGTGCGTTTGACTTGAATAGTATAATAAGGTGAGAAATGAAAGGAAATTATTATGAGAAGTAAAAAGGATTTTTTTAATGGAATAATAACAGGTGCCTGCTGTATGGGCTTAATTGCAGGGCTTTTTATAGCAGTACCTTCAATAAAAAATCGTAATAGTGCAGCTGATAATATTCATAAAGTAACACAATCATCAGAATTTAATGAAAAGTATGAGGCTATATGTAAAAACATTGATACATATTACCTTAATCCAAATGATGTAAAAACAGAAGATGTAAGCAATGGTTTGTTTAAGGGGATGCTGGAGTCAATAGGTGACAAGTATGCTGCATATTATTCACCTGAAGATTATAAGGATCTTTTAGAAACTACCCAGGGACAGTATGCCGGAATAGGTGCTTATGTAGCAGTAAACAGTAAGACTGGAGATATTGTTATTGTCAATCCATTTAAGGGAGCGCCAGCAGATAAGGCTGGTGTTAAAAGTGGTGATATTATAATTACAGTTGCCGGCAAGTCAGTAGTGGGAAAAGAACTTAGTGATGTAACTGAACTTATGAAGGGCGAAGCAGGGACAGATGTGGAGGTATCCCTTATAAGAGATGGTGAACCTATTGATATTACTATTACAAGGGAGATTGTAGATGTTCCTACAGTAACCCATGAGTTAATTGCTGAGTACAACATTGGATATATATACGTTTCATCATTTGATGAAATGACCAGCAAGCAGTTCCGTGAAGCAATAGATGATATTGAGAATAAGGGAGCTGACGGATTGGTTGTTGATGTAAGAAATAATGGCGGCGGTGTTTTGGCAGCAGTTATAGATATGTTAGACAGAATGCTTCCAGAAGGACTGATAATGTACACTGAGAATAAGAACGGACGTGATAATGAGTATTATTCAAATGCAGAAGAAAGCTATGATAAGCCTTATGCCGTACTTATTAATGGTTACAGTGCCAGCGCTTCAGAAGTGTTTGCAGGAGCAATTAAGGATTACGGATACGGAAAGATTATAGGTACTAAGAGCTATGGAAAGGGAGTTGTACAGACAATATTCCCACTTAATACAGGAGATAATTCAGCAATCAAGGTAACTACTTCGAAATATTTCACACCTAATGGAACGAATATTGATGGTGTTGGTATAGAGCCTGATATTAACGTAGAGTTTGATTCTAACCAGCAGATAAGGTCAGGGGATTATGTTATAGATAACCAGTTACTGGAGGCGCTTAATGATGTTACATCAAGAATAAAATAGAAAAACCTAACTCTTTTTGCATCAGGCAGGCGGCTAGGAAAAGGATTAAGGGTGAGCGAATGGACGAAATAAACGGTAAAACCTCAATACATGATAATATGCTTGACACTAAGGAAATCGAAGATACTCTTTATATGGCAGGTATAGGAACATGGCGGCTTGAATATGATAGCAAAAACAGACCTGTTTATTATTCAGACAGTGTATCAAAGGACTTATTTGAAATACCAAATGAACTTGATAGAAAACAGGTATATTCATACTGGTTAGGCAGAGTCTGTGAAGAATACAAGGATGACCTGATGAGATATTTCAATGAAATCAAGGATAACGGAAAATCTGAGGTGGAATATGGCTGGAATCATCCTTCAAAGGGTGTTATCTATATAAGATGTGGCGGAGTAATTGATACTGATGAAAATGGCAGTTATTTTTTCAGAGGATACCATCATGATATAACAGACAGATATTTGAAGGATCTTAAGCAGCAGAAAAAGCTGGCAGAACAGTATTCTGTGATTGAAGCCTTCAGTAACGCGTATATTGTTGTATGGCATTTTGATCTTGTGAATAATAAGGTAAAGGTTATTCGTCAGGCAGACTGTTTTATGGATGCTGCAGGTCAGGCACAATATGACATAAGGGGTTCGCTTGATTATGTTATTGAAAATGCTGTCGTGGCAGAAGATAAGTTTAAGATGCATGTATTTACTGATATGGATAATCTTTGTGATCAGCTAAGGTACAATAGAAGTGTAAGTATTGAATTCAGAGACAAGATTGTCGGATGGTGCCGTATGACCTTCGCCGTTGTAAAAAGGGATGCCAAAGGCAATGTTATCGAGCTGCTAGGCGGTTCCAAGAGCATTGCACAGGAGAAGCAGAAGGAGCTTGAGTCTAAGGAAAGTATTATGAAAGCTTATGAGGATGCCAAGAGTGCAAATGCAGCCAAGGCTCAGTTCCTTGCAAGAATGTCTCATGATATAAGAACTCCTATGAATGGTATTCTTGGCATGGCCCAGATTGCCAAAAATAGTTTGAATGACATGGAAAAGGTGGAGGATGCCATTGATAAAATTATTACGGCAGGCAATCAGCTTCACCTTCTTATAAATGATGTGCTTGATATGAGCAGGCTTGAAAGTGGTAAAACAGAGCTTACAAAGGAAGTATTTAATCTTAAAGAGATAGTGGATAATGCAACAGGCTCAATTGATGTTATGACTAAAAAGCATAATGTTAACAATAAGGGAATTCATTATGATATTATTCATGAAAATCTTATTGGAAGTCCACTTCATGTTCAGCGTGTTATACTTAATGTTATTTCAAATGGAATAAAATATAATAAGGAAAATGGAAGCCTTGAGACATGGATAACAGAGAAGCCCATAGGCGACAATCGTTCGCTGTTCATTTTCAAAATAAAGGACACAGGAATTGGAATGAGCAGGGAGTATCTGGACAGGATATTTGAACCATTTTCAAGAGAACATACTGATGCAGGTACGGAATATAATGGTACAGGCCTTGGCATGGCTATCATGAAGGAGCTTGTGGATCTCATGGATGGAGAAATAGATATCGAGAGTGAACCCGGAAAAGGAACTACCTTTATAATATCCATACCATTTAAAATTTCATATCAGGTAGCAGCTAAAAAGAAAAATGAAAATAATGTAGTTGAAGATTTTAAGGGAATGACAGTGCTTATTGCAGAAGACAATTTCTTGAATATGGAGATTGCGGAATATTTCCTTGAGAAATGTGAGGCAAAGGTTATTAAGGCATACGACGGAAAGGAAGCGGTTGGTGTATTTGAACATTCTGAGCCGGGAAGTATTGCTTTCATTCTTATGGATGTTATGATGCCAGGAATGGATGGAATTGAAGCCACAAAGTATATAAGGGCTCTTAACCGCACAGATGCAAAGACAATTCCTATAATTGCCATGACAGCCAAATCATTTCGTGAGGATAAGGAGCAGTGTCTGGCTGCAGGGATGAATGGACATATATCAAAGCCTATTGATATTAAGGAAATGTTTAAAGTTATTAATGAATCTATAGTATAAATTAAAGGAGAATTTTTCAATGAAAAGAATAGCAGTAACTTATGATAATGGACAGGTTTTTGGACATTTTGGAAGGACTGAGCAGTTTAAGGTTTATGATGTCAGCGACGGAAAAGTTGTAAGCTGTGAGATTATAGACTCAAATGGAGAGGGACATGGTGCTCTTGCAGGCCTGCTTGCAGCAAATAATGTTGACGTCCTTGTATGTGGTGGAATTGGCGGAGGTGCCATGAATGCACTTTCAGAAAATGGAATTGAAGTATGTGCCGGAGCAGAAGGTGATGTTGATGCGGCAGTAGAGGCATATCTTCGTGGCGAGATTGAATCTGCAGGTGTTACATGCGACCATCATGGAGAAAACCACACCTGTGGTGATCATGAAGAAGGCCATGAATGTGGTGGAGAAGACGGACATGGCTGTGGAGGCTGTAGTGGCGGTTGTGGTGCTCCACGCATTATTCTTGAGGGTAAGAATGCAGGAAAGACAGTTAAGGTTCATTATAAGGGTACATTTAATGATGGAACACAGTTTGATTCATCTTATGACCGTGGAGAGCCACTTCAGTTTGTGTGTGGCGCCGGAATGATGATAAAGGGCTTTGACAAGGCAGTTGTTGATATGGAAGAAGGAGATATTGCAGACATTCATCTTATGCCTGAAGAAGCTTACGGAATGCCTGATCCAGCCGCAATTTTTACAGTTGAGATTGCACAGATGCCAGGTTCAGAAAATCTTGTAGAAGGTCAGCAGGCATATCTTTCCAATGCGTATGGACAGCCTTTCCCTGTAAAAGTTGTTAACAAGGATGAGACAAGCATTACATTTGATGCCAACCATGAAATGGCAGGAAAAGAACTTAATTTCAAAATTGAATTAGTTGAAATATTATAAAAATATTAGGGGGCATTTTGGGAAATGAGTAAAATAGGTGAATTTTTTTAGGCGAAAAAAATGCTGAGAGGTTTATTTGCTGCGGCAGCACTTTTAGCGGGACTTGGCTTATACAGCATGAATAGTAGTGCAGCTAATCCATATCTTCCATTATTTTAAAACAGGATATTAAAAATAAAGCGGACCATAGCATATTGATGTGCTATGGTCCTAATACAAGGAGAGAGTGTTATGGCATGGTACGATGAAGCAGTATTTTATCATATATATCCCTTAGGACTTGTTGGAGCACCTAAAAATAATGATTTTAATAAGGAAGAAATTGTTCACAGATTAAGAGACATATATCCATGGATAGGCCACATTAAAAAAATAGGCTGCAACGCCATATACATAGGTCCCTTATTTGAATCAGAGGGTCACGGCTATGAGACAAGAGATTATAAACGATTGGACGCAAGACTTGGTGACAATGAAGACCTTAGGGAATTCGTGGAAAAATGTCATGAAGAAAATATAAGGGTTATACTTGATGGAGTATTTAATCATACGGGACGAAGCTTTTTTGCATTTCAGGATATTAAGAAAAACCGCGAGAATTCCCAGTATAAGGACTGGTACTGCAATGTAAACTTCTACGGTAATAATGAGTATGATGATGGATTTTCCTACGATAACTGGGGTGGATATAATCTTTTGGCAAAGCTTAACCAGCGTAATCCGGCTGTGAAGGAGTATATTGTCGATGTTATAAGGTTCTGGGTGAGAGAATTTGATATTGATGGAATAAGACTTGATGCAGCGGACGTACTTGATTTTGAATTTATGCATATGCTAAGAGCTGTAGCAAATGAGGTGAAAGCAGATTTTTATCTTATGGGAGAGGTTATCCACGGTGAATACAACAGATGGGTAAATGAGGGAACACTCCATGCAGTTACTAATTATCATCTTCATAAAGCTTTGTATTCGGGGATGAATGATCATAATTTCTTTGAAATTGCACATACAGTCAAGAGATTATACGGTAT
>OFMT01002257.1_pt1 | contig 11771 bp, 9 predicted proteins | sample 1541891 | NCBI WGS metagenome assembly OFMT01 (sample SAMN04209230, study PRJEB22552) | human gut metagenome | biome: gut; material: feces | host: Homo sapiens | place: USA: Oklahoma | reverse complement strand
GTAGTCCAAGCTTTCTTACATTAGTGTATGCAAAGCCTGCAAACATACCGCTTATGGCACCTATAAGTGCCGGCATAAAATTAAAATTATTAAATGAAGGCCTGATAACGAAGAGGGCACCACAAAATGCGACAATAACGCAGAGAACCTCTTTTTTGTCAGGCTTTTCGTGTATCAGGAAAATTGAAAAAATGATGGCAAAAAATGGTGCCAGTTTATTAAGTATTGAGGCATCGGATATGCTATCCAGATGACTTATGGCATAAAAATTAAAAAGTATTCCCAGAGTACCAAAAAATGAGCGCATAAACAGGTACTTTCCGGAACCCTTAACGAACTTTACTTTTTCACCATCTTTTATTATGACGGCAATGGCAATGGCAAGAGCTACAATGTTTCTGAAAAATGATTTCTGCATAACAGGAATGTCTCCAGAAGTCTGGACAAAAAGATTCATAAGAGCAAAGAAAAATGCGGCTCCCATTATATACATGATTCCAAGCTGTTTGGGTGTAAATTTTGAAGTTTTTTGTGTTTTGTCAGACATTAAAAATCCCCCTTAAATTACAGATGTTGTATAAAATGATTTTGAATATACATCCTTTGATTATATATCATATGTCAAGAATGCAACAGATTCAAGTAGGCCATGGCAGATTACTTGTCTGGTGTGCCATAGTTTCACAAACAAATCCTGTTTATGAATACCTGTAATCCGACTGAGATAAATGCGTAAAGTTTCATGGTTTAAGTGTTTATTGTTCATTGACAAGTAATAAAGTCTGAATTACAATTATTACTGATATTTTTTAAGATACGCTTATTAAAAAAGGAGATTATGGAAAATGGGAAAACAGTTAAAAAAGGTAGTAGCCCTTACAATGGCAGCTGCAATGACGGCTGGCATGGTTGGTGTACAGAGCACATCAGCTGCAAAAGCGCCTAAAATGGCAAAAAGCAACTACAGTGTTAAAAGAGGAAAAAAAGTTAAAGTTGCAGTAAAAAACAGTGATAAAAAAGCAAAAGTAACATGGAAATCATCTAAGCCCTCAGTAGCCAGGATAACTAAGAAGGTTACAAAGGGAGCTAAAGCTTCTGCAACAGTTAAAGGTATCAAGGGGGGAACAGCAAAGATTACTGCTGTATATAAGCTTAAGAAAATGAAAAAGAAACTTAGCGCTAAAGTAAAAGTTGTTGGAGACAAGAAGGTTGTTAATCCTGTTTATAATACACAAATACCTGCAGGCCCAGCTGTGGCTGCACCAACTAATGCTCCTGTAAATCAGACACAGGCACCAGTACAGACTGTACAGCCAACACAGGCTGCAACAGCTGAACCTATACCAACACCTACACCAACTCCTCAGTTATTAACAGCTAACACAACAAAGTTAGTTGATACACCTAAGGATTATAAAGACAAGAAGGATGACGTTGAGTACGGAACAGTTGAGAAGTTCAGGTATTATTCAGATATTACTGATTCTGACAGAGAAGCAATTGTTGCACTCCCACCAAATTATGATGATACAAAGTCATATCCGGTAGTATATGTTATGCATGGAATTGGATGTACTAAAGAGATGTTTGGTACAAGTGTAGATGGAAGTTCAATTGCAAGAATGATTGCCAATGCCATGGCAGCAGGAACATGCGAAGAAATGATAGCAGTATTCCCAGGAATAAGAGTTTCAAATGAGCCTGAGAATAATATGCATTCTAATGAAAACTACAAACATTATGATGATTTCAGAGAAGATCTTATCAATAATCTTATGCCAGCCATGGCTGAAGAGTATTCTGTAAAATCAGGCCGTGAGAATACAGCTGTATGTGGATGGTCAATGGGAGGAAGAGAGGCTCTTTACATTGGTCTTTCAAAACCTGAATTATTTGGATACGTAGCAGGCTTCTGTCCGGCATTTGGTCTTCTTCCATACAATAATCCAGATGTAAAAAAGAGTGAGGACGGATTACTTACTGTTGAAGGAACAGACGGAGATGTTATTACACTTCCTGAAGAATACATTAATAACACATATGTACAGATATCAGCAGGAACATATGATAGTGTTGTACATGATGAACCAATGAGATACAGAGATGCACTTAAAAAGGGTAATGTTCCAACACTTTTCAATGAATATCCATCAGGACATTCAGAAGGAGTATGGGAGCCGGGATTCTACAATCTTATGATTAATGCATTTAAGACAGTAGAGTAATTAATATATAGGAGAGGTAATTTATGATTAATCCAATTATCAGATTAGATTATCCAGACCCGGAAGTGATACGTGTTGAGGACACATACTATATGATTAGCACAACAATGCACTTTATGCCGGGTGGAGCGATTCTCAGATCATATAACCTTAAAGACTGGGAGTTACTTACATATCTTTATGATATATTAGGCGATACCCCTGAAGAGATGTTGGATGGTGGCAATATATATGGTAAAGGTATGTGGGCGCCTACAATGAGGTATCACAAGGGCAGGTTCTATATTCTTTTTGTTGCCAATAATACACATAAAACATACCTGTTTACATCGGATAATATTATGGGACCATGGAAGAAAAGCTATGTTGAAGGATTCTATCATGATGCATCACTTTTTTTTGATGATGATGACAGAAAGTATATTATATATGGCAATAAAACAATATACCTTACAGAACTGAATGATACACTTACAGCTCCAAAGGAGGGTGGTCTTCACAGAGTAATAGTTGAAGATAAGGATCATCCGGGTCTTGGGTACGAAGGAACTCATTTTTACAAAATTAATGGCAGATACTATGCATTTTTTATACATAGCTTAAGGGACAGATGGTTTAGAACTGAAGCATGCTTTTACAGTGACTCCTTAGAAGGCGAATTCACAGGCGGAGATGTTCTTGCCTGCGATATGAATTACAGGGGGTCAGGAGTTGCACAGGGAGGTATCGTGGATACTCCGGATGGTAAATGGTATGGAATACTCTTTCAGGACAGAGGAGCCGTAGGAAGACTTCCTGTACTTGTTCCAGTTAAGTTTGAAGATGGTAAGCCGGTGTTTGGTATTGATGGCAATATTCCGGAAGAGATTGAAACTACTGACCTGAAGCCGGGATACAAATATGAAGCTCTTTATTCATCGGATGATTTTGATTATGAACCTGATGAAAGTGGTAAGGTTGCATTGAAAAAGGTATGGCAGTGGAATCACAATCCAGACAACAAATTGTGGTCTGTAACTGAAAGAAAGAATGCACTTCGTCTTCATTCAGGCAGATTATGTGATAATGTTCTGGAGAGCGTTAACACGCTGACACAAAGAACCTATGATCCATACAGTGAAGCAGTTGTTACAGTAGATGCATCAGCCCTGAAAGAAGGAGACTATGCAGGAATATGTGCTTTCCAGGGTCTGTTCGCAGCCTTGTCAGTAACAAAAACCGGGGATGGATTCAAACTCGTTATGCATGGTAAAGCGCCAGTGCCGGGTGCAAGACCGGGAGATGATAATGAACCTGTTGAAGAAGTTTTTGAAGAGGTTTTAACAGATTCTCCTGTAGTCACTCTAAAATGTACATTTGACTGCGAAAAGGGTGATGTAGTTAATATGTACTATAAGAAAAATGATGAGTGGATTCATATTGGAAAGGAAAAAGAAATGCAGTTCAGACTGGATCATTTTACAGGCTGCAGATATGGATTGTATTACTATTCCAGGGAAAAGACCGGCGGATATGCTGATTTTATGAAATTTGAATATATAGTCTAATTCTTATATGATAATGCTTATATGGGGACAGTGAATGTCTGGCAGACAATGTGTGCCCTTGCGAAGCGTATATCTCAGTCGGAGATTGTACTCCCACTGAGAAAGATTTGTTCTTACTCGCCACTTTTAAGAGTGGGAGTATTCCTGACTGAGATAAAAAAGCTGCGTATGTTTTCGTGCAAACACGATACATATGCGGCTTTTTTGCGTATAACTGTGAATAGTGACTTGATGGAAATGAATTTTGTGACTTGATGGAAATAAATTTATGATTGAAATAAGAAAAACAATATGTTAGTATAGTGGTAATTGAGTAAAATCGGAGGTGTACTATGAAATATTTCGGAACTGATGGTTTTCGTGGTGAAGCGAATGTATCTCTGAATGTTGTTCATGCCTATAAAGTGGGAAGATTTCTTGGTAACTATTATAAGAAAAATTCTGGAAAAAAAGAGAAGATAGTAATAGGTAAGGATACAAGATGCTCCGGTGACATGTTTGAGAGTGCACTTTGTGCAGGAATTACTGCAAGTGGTACTGATGTATATCTTATGGGAGTAATACCTACTCCGGGGGTATCATATATAACAAGAACATGTGGATTTGCATGTGGTGTTATGATATCAGCAAGTCATAATCCATATCATGACAATGGACTTAAGGTTATTGACTGCAATGGTCATAAGCTTAGTGCTGATATTGAAGAAAAAATTGAAGAATATATTGATATGACAGAGGATGTTCTTCCTTTTGCAACTGATGGCAATATTGGAAGAGTTATTGATTACAAGGAAGGCAGAGAGGCCTATGCACAGAGTCTTGTAAGCCTGTGCGAAGAGTCATTTGAAGGAATAAAGGTTGCTCTTGACTGTTCTAATGGTTCTGCTTCAACTGTGGCTAAGGATATATTTGAAAAGCTTGGTGCTACAGTTACAGTGATTAACGATAAGCCGGATGGAATTAATATTAATGATAAGTGTGGTTCTACTCATGTGGAGGGCCTTATGGAATATGTTAAGGAAAGCGGCGCCGATGTAGGATTTGCTTTTGATGGTGATGCTGACAGATGTCATGGAGTGGATGAGCTTGGCAATATGCTTGATGGCGATATTATTATGTACATCTGTGGATGTTATCTTAAAGAAGCAGGAGAACTTGATAATGATACTGTAGTTACTACAGTTATGTCTAACCTTGGACTATATAAAGCATTTGACAAAAAGAATATTAAATATGAAAAGACTGCAGTAGGTGACAAGTATGTTTATGAAAATATGTGCAAATATGGTCACAGACTGGGTGGAGAAAAGTCAGGACATATAATATTTAGTAAATATGCTACAACTGGTGATGGAATTCTTACAGCACTTATGATGATGAAGGTCATTAAAAAATATGGTGTTAAGGTTTCAAAGCTGTATGAGGATCTTACAATATATCCTCAGCTTTTACAGAATGTAAGAGTTAAAGATAAAGATATGGCACTTAATGATGCTGATATTATAAAGATGTCAGAAGAGATTGATGAAAAACTTGGTTCTAATGGAAGACTTCTTCTTAGAAAAAGTGGAACAGAGCCAGTGATTCGAGTTATGGTTGAGGCTGAATCTGATGATATTTGTTTGGAAAATGTGAAAAAAATAACAGATATCCTTGAAAAAAACGGCAATATTGTATAATATAAACGGAGGATGCCAATGAAGGGTGCGTATTATACTGGAGAATACCGGAATCTGTTTAAGGAAGCAGGGTATTCTGATGAAGAGATTCAGGCAAAGATAAAGAAGTGTTTTAATACAGTTTTTTATGGTGGCAAAGATGAGAGATTTTTTGAAAAAGCCGGGGAGGATATGGGATATTTTATCGATACCGGTAACATTGATGCCAGAACAGAGGGAATGTCATATGGAATGATGCTCTGTGTACAGATGGACTGGAAGGAAGAATTTGACTGCTTCTGGAAGTGGGCAAAGACTTATATGTACAACACTGAAGGGAAGTTTAAAGGGTATTTTGGATGGTCATGTACTCTTGACGGCCGTAAAAACAGTGAAGGTCCGGCGCCTGACGGAGAAGAATTTTTTGCAATGGCATTATTCTTTGCATCTCACAGATGGGGAGATGGAGAAGGAATATTCAATTATTCAAAAGAAGCAAAACAGTTGTTACATGACTGTATTCATAGAGAAGATGGACTTGAGATGTGGGATTATGAAAACAAGCTTATAAAGTTTGTTCCAGGCTGTGGATGGAGTGATCCGTCTTACCATCTGGCTCATTTTTATGAGTTATTTGCACAATGGGCGAATGAAGAAGACAGAGAGTTTTGGAAGGAGGCTGCACATGCCAGCAGGGAATACCTTAAGAAGGCCTGCCACCCGGTGACGGGACTTGCAGCAGAATATGCAGAATTTGATGGAAGGCCTTTTGGAAGCTATGAACAGATCGGCAGGCATTTTGGCTCAAGACATGACTGGTTCTACAGTGATTCTTACAGGGTTGCTGCTAATATCGGGCTTGATTATGAGTGGTTTGCTGCTGATGAATGGAACACTGAATGTGCTGACAGAATTCAGAAATTCTTTGCGGAGAATGTAAAGAATGATGAGTATATGACATATGAGACAGATGGAAGGGTTATTGACCAGCCTGCACTCCATCCGGTAGGACTTATTGCAACTTTGGCAGCAGCATCTCTTGCGGCTAAGGGCGAGTATGCTATGGAATATGTCAAAAAGTTCTTTAATACAGAACTTAGAACCGGAGACCGAAGATACTATGATAACTGCCTGTATCTGTTTGCATTACTTGCACTCAGCGGTAATTATCGTATATGGTAATAAACTAAACCAAACCAATTTATATTAACATTTAGGAGGATTTTAAAATGAGTTTAAAGATTGAGAAACTTGAAAAAGGAATGGCAAAACTTACAATAGAGGTTTCAGCTGAAGAATTTGATAAGGCATATGCTCAGGCATACAAGAAGAATGTTACAAAGATTAACATGCCTGGTTTCCGTAAAGGAAAGGCTCCACTTAAGATGATCGAGAAAATGTATGGTCCTGAGATGTTCTATGATGATGCTGCTAACATCGTTATTCCAGATGCATATGACAGAGAAGTAGAAGCTAACAAGGTTGAAGTTGTTGCAAGACCACACATCGATGTTGAGCAGATAGAAAAAGGAAAAGAATTTATCTTTACAGCAACTGTTGCTATTAAGCCAGAGGTTACTCTTGGAGATTATAAGGGAATCGAAGTTGAGAAGATGGATATCGAAGTAACAGAAGATGAGATTCTCAACAAAATTAAGGCTGAGCAGGAAAAGAATGCAAGCATGGTTACAGTTGAGGACAGAGCAAGTGAGCTTGACGATACAGTAACAATTGACTTTGAAGGATTTTCAGATGGTAAAGCATTTGAAGGTGGAAAGGGAACTGATTACGCATTAGTACTTGGAAGCCACACATTTGTTGATAATTTTGAAGACCAGCTTATCGGACACAATGTTGGTGATAAAGTAGAAGTTAACGTTACATTCCCAGCTGATTATCAGGCAGAGGATCTTGCAGGAAAGCCAGCATTATTCAAGGTAACAATCAAGAAGATTGAGAAGAAGGTTCTTCCAGAGATAGATGATGAGCTTGCACAGGATGTATCAGATTTCGATACACTTGATGAATATAAAGCTGACATCAAGGCAAAACTTACAGAAGATAAGGAAAAGGATGCAAAGTCAAAGAAGGAAAATGATGTTGTTGAGAAGATCATCGAGAATGCAACAATGGATATCGCTGATGACATGATAGCAGCACAGGCAGAAAGAATGCTTAATGAATATGCACAGAACCTTCAGATGCAGGGACTTTCATTCGATATGTATATGAAATACACAGGAATGACAGTAGAGCAGCTTTTAGACCAGATGAAGCCACAGGCTCTTAAGAGAATACAGGCAAGACTTGTTCTTGAAGCAGTTGCAGTAGCAGAGAAATTTGATGTTACAGATGAAGAGTTAGATGCTAAATGTGAAGAAATCGGTAAGATGTATGGAATGGAACTTGACAAAGTTAAGGAAACATTTGGCGAGGAAGGCCTTAACCAGATCAAAGAAGATATCAAGGTTGAGAAGGCAGCTGATTTCGTAAGAGATAACGCTGTAGAGAAATAATCATTTATAAGTCAGGTTTGTGATTATTCAGATTATTTGAATTAAATGAGGTGATTTGATGAGTTTAGTACCTTATGTCATTGAACAGACAAGCAGAGGCGAGCGTTCATATGATATTTTTTCAAGACTTCTTAAAGAGAGAATTATTTTCCTTGGAGAAGAAGTTACAGATGCATCAGCCAGCATAATTATTGCTCAGATGCTTTTCCTTGAATCAGAGGATCCTGATAAGGATATTAATTTCTATATTAACAGTCCTGGAGGATCTGTAACAGCAGGAATGGCTATATATGATACTATGAATTATATTAAGTGCGATGTTTCAACAATGTGTCTTGGTATGGCTGCAAGTATGGGAGCATTTCTTCTTGCAGGTGGAGCTAAGGGAAAGAGATATGCATTGCCTAATTCAGAAATTATGATTCACCAGCCTTCAGGCGGAGCAAAGGGACAGGCAACAGAGATTCGTATAGTTGCAGAGAATATCCTTAAGATTAAGGAACGTCTTAACCGTATACTTTCAGAAAATACAGGAAAACCTATTGAACAGGTTGAGATTGATACTGAAAGAGATAACTATATGACTGCTGAAGAGGCTATGGAATATGGTCTTATTGACAGTATTATAACTAAGAGAAAGTAAAACTAATAATAATTAACGAGGTAATATAATGGCAGTAAAAGATGATAATGGTAATAATATCAGATGTTCTTTCTGTGGCAAACCTCAGGATAAAGTCAGGAAACTGATTGCCGGTAAAGGTGTATATATATGTGATGAGTGCGTCGAAGTATGTACAGAGATAATTGAAGAAGAATTTTACTCTGACGAACAGATGGGCTATGATGACGGCTATTCAGGGCAGGATGCATTTAAGGGCAGCATTAATCTCCTTAAGCCAAAGGAGATTAAGGAATTCCTGGATGAGTATGTTATTGGACAGGATGAAGCAAAGAAAGCACTTGCTGTTTCAGTTTACAATCATTACAAGAGAGTCCTTGCAGGTAAGTCACTTGATGTTGAACTTCAGAAAAGCAACATTATCATGGTTGGACCTACAGGCTCAGGTAAAACATATCTGGCCCAGACTCTTGCAAAGCTTTTGAATGTTCCATTTGCCATTGCAGATGCAACTGCTTTGACAGAGGCAGGTTATGTCGGTGAGGATGTAGAGAATATCCTCTTGAAGATTATTCAGGCGGCAGATTACAACATTGAGCGTGCCCAGCACGGTATCATCTATATCGATGAGATCGATAAGATCTCCAAGAAGTCCGAGAACGTGTCTATCACGAGAGATGTATCCGGCGAGGGTGTACAGCAGGCGCTGCTTAAGATCCTTGAGGGAACGATTGCATCGGTACCGCCGCAGGGAGGCAGAAAGCATCCGCAGCAGGAACTGATCCAGATCGATACGACGAACATTCTGTTCATCTGCGGAGGAGCATTTGACGGACTTGAGAAGATTATTGCATCAAGAATCGGTAAAAAGTCAATAGGCTTTGGAGCTGAGATTGGCAATCCAAAACAGAAAGACCAGAATATCGGAGAATTGTTCAGACAGGTTCTTCCACAGGACTTCGTAAAATTTGGTATAATTCCAGAATTTATAGGTCGTGTTCCTGTAAGTGTTGCACTTGACAGACTTGATGAAGAAGCATTAAAGCGCATATTAACAGGACCTAAGAATTCAATTGTAAAACAGTATAAGAAACTCTTTGAACTTGATAATATTGATCTTAAATTTGATGAGGATGCAATTGATTTAATTGCAAAGAAATCATTTGAAAGAAAGACTGGTGCCAGAGGTCTTAGAGCAATTATGGAGAATGCAATGATGGATGTTATGTTCGAGGTTCCGTCAGAGGAAGATGTCGTCGGCTGTACAATAACAAAGGATGTTATAGAAGGTACAGGTGAGCCTGTGCTTGAACTGGCCGGAAAAGATGAAAAGATTGGATAATAATATCCTTTAGGATTGGCTGCACATTTATATTTGCTATAAGTGTGCAGCCTCTTATTATCATTATTTTGAATGAATATGATTATCAGGAAAGGAAGAGGGTTATATGAAGATTAAAAATGTTGCTCTTGAAACGGTGTGCGGTATAACAAGTAAGCTTCCGGAAAATGATAAAGTTGAGCTTGCATTTATTGGCAGATCTAACGTTGGCAAATCATCACTTATTAATACACTTCTTAATAGAAAGTCCCTGGCAAGAACTTCATCCCAGCCGGGAAAAACCCAGACAATTAATTATTATAATATAAATGATGCATTTTACCTTGTGGACCTTCCAGGGTACGGATATGCAAAAATATCCAGGGAAGTAAAGGAAAAATGGAAGAGAATGACCCTTAATTATTTTAATAATTCGAAAATGTTAAGAGTAGTCTTTCAGCTGATTGATATAAGACATGATCCTACAGAAAAGGATAAGGAAATGTATGACACATTATTGCAATGTGGATTTAGTCCTATTATAATAGCAACTAAGGCGGATAAAATAAAGAGGTCACAGCTTAATAAGCAGGTTAAAGCTATTGAGGATAAGCTGCAGCTCGTGGAAGGAACACCGGTTATTCCATTTTCATCCTCAGATCTTACAGGTAAGGATGAGTTGTGGGAGTATATAGATGAGTATGTAGAAAGCTTTAGCGAATAATTTTACAAGGAGCAAACCAATGAAGAACATTAAGATTAAAGGCATAATTGCCGCTGCGGTATTATGTGTCTGTGGTATAGGAGCCTTTGGTGCTTCACATAACAGCAGTATCGTAAGTGCTGCACAAGCAACACCAAAACCAACAGTAAAACCAACACATAATCCAACATCAAATCCAACAGGCAAGCCAGGGGAAACAACTGATAATGATGAAGATATTATAGGAGAAAAGGGATATCTTACAGAAAACGAACTTGATAAGATAAAGTTTTCATTTGAAAAAGATAATTATGCGGTCATACTTAACCAGTCAATAGAGGCGAGGTTTACAAGTAACATACCAAAGGATTTTGTAAGATATACTGTTGAAGGTGTTATGCCTGGTGTGGCATCGGTGAATGGAATTTTACAGGAGAAAAAAATAGTTAAGATCAAGGGTGACTTTGTAGGTAGCGATTACATAACAATTACTGCTAATGTGGAATATTGCGATGATGAAGGTAATTATGCCGGAGTTAAAAAACTTCATGCTAAAACCCGAATCACTACCCTGGGTACAGTTAATGAAGACATGTTTATTGGTGATTTTACATCGCTTACATTTACACAGTATGAAGCATATGCCGACATGAAATATGAATTTACCAATCCTAATATTGTTCTTTTTGAAGGCAATAAGTTAACGGGTATTGCTGCAGGAACAACATCAGTTTATCTTGTGGCAGGAACGAAGAAGATATTTGCAGGTCAGATAACTATCAGAGGTAATGGTATATCAATGGCGGAAACAGAGGTTACAAGAGCAGTTGGAAGTGCACCATACCAGCTTAACCTTTATAATGCCGCTGACAAATCAGTAAGATGGTCATCTTCAAATGTTGCAGTAGCAGCAGTTAACAGCACAGGACAGGTTAACCCATTAGCTGTGGGTGAAGCAGTTATAACTGCATATGTTAAAGGAAAATCCGGATTTGAAACCTCATATACATGTAAGTTTGTAGTAACCAATCCTGTTTTAAGCCTTAACAGTGTTACTGTTGCAAAGGGGTATGAGATTGTTGTAAGTATTTCAGGAACAAAGGGCGGGGGAGTATGGAACTCGGCCAACCAGTCTGTAGCCAGCGTTTATTCATCCTATGAATATGATGGCAATAATCA
>OFMT01002256.1_pt1 | contig 11780 bp, 7 predicted proteins | sample 1541891 | NCBI WGS metagenome assembly OFMT01 (sample SAMN04209230, study PRJEB22552) | human gut metagenome | biome: gut; material: feces | host: Homo sapiens | place: USA: Oklahoma | reverse complement strand
GCCGCTTTCAGAAGTCATTCTTTCCGGCGGCCCTTGGCGCTCAAGTATAATACCATATCCCGACACGTTTGGCAACCCCTTTTTTCACTTTTTTCGTTTCTTTTTGCGTCTTTGACTTTTTGACTAGTTTTTTAACTGCAATTTGCACGTTCCTTGACGTGGAGGCTGCGGCGGTTTCAGAGGTCATTTTTCTCTATATAATAAGGTATTGTTCTATCCAAACTTCCAGAGAAGTATACACCGCCGTGGATATTACGCCCCGGAATGCAAACACTTTCCTTGCACAGTTTGTCAAGAGCTTTGGCCTCAAATTTTGCTCCAAGATTCTCGGCTCAATTTTGGCGAAACCGCCAAAACACAAAATGTAGTGGTTTCTCCATTGACATATCACTAAATAGTGATATCATAGAATCACATCAATCGAACGCATCCCAAGACTGCTTTGCGGGTGCCTCTTTCGCAAGAGGCACCCGTTTGAACTGCACACAGATAGAACGACGGAGGAACACTATGAAGATCATCAAGCGCAACGGTTCGGAAGTTCCATTTGATATTACCAAGATCATCACTGCGGTCACCAAGGCCAGCGATTCGGTCAGCCGCAAGAGCAGCCTGACCCAGGAGCAGATCCTGTCCATCGCCAACGATGTCACGGAGCAGTGCCAGGCGCTGAACCGTGCCGTGAGCGTGGAAGAGATCCAGGACATGGTGGAGAACAAGCTGATGGACATTCAGGCCCACGATGTAGCCCGCCATTATATCACCTATCGTTATGTGCAGAGCCTGAAGCGCCAGACCAACACCACCGACGAGCGCATCCTCAGCCTGATCGAGTGCCAGAACGAGGAAGTCAAGCAGGAGAACGCCAACAAGAACCCCACCGTGAACAGCGTCCAGCGTGACTATATGGCTGGTGAGATCTCCAAAGACCTGACCGCCCGCCTGCTGCTGGACCCGGAGATCGTCAAGGCACACAATGAGGGCCTGATCCACTTCCATGATTCCGACTACTTTGCGCAGCACATGCACAACTGCGATCTGGTCAACCTGGAGGATATGCTGCAGAACGGCACCGTGATCTCTGGCACCTATATTGAAAAGCCCCACAGCTTTTCCACCGCCTGCAACATTGCCACCCAGATCATTGCACAGGTGGCCTCCAACCAGTACGGCGGCCAGAGCATCAGCCTGACCCATCTGGCTCCCTTTGTGGATGTCTCCCGCAAGAAGATCGCCGCTGAGGTCGAGGCGGAGATGGAAGGGCTGGACGTTACCCCGGAGCGCAAGAAGGAGATCGTGGAGCGCCGCCTGCGCAACGAGATCAACCGCGGTGTCCAGACCATCCAGTATCAGGTCGTGACCCTGATGACCACCAACGGTCAGGCCCCCTTCATCACCGTGTTCATGTATCTGGGAGAAGCCCGCAACGCACAGGAAAAGGCCGACCTTGCCATCATCATCGAGGAGACCATCCGTCAGCGCTATCAGGGTGTGAAGAACGAGGCCGGTGTCTGGATCACCCCCGCCTTCCCCAAGCTGATCTATGTGCTGGAAGAGGACAACATCCGCCCCGGCACTCCTTATTATTACCTGACCGAATTGGCTGCCAAGTGCACTGCCAAGCGGATGGTGCCCGACTACATCTCCGAGAAGAAGATGCTCGAGCTCAAGGTGGACAAAAACGGCGAGGGCCACTGCTACACCTGCATGGGCTGCCGCAGCTTCCTGACCCCCTATGTGGACCCCGAGACCGGCAAGCCCAAATACTACGGCCGCTTCAACCAGGGTGTTGTCACCATCAATCTGGTGGATGTAGCCCTTTCCTCCGGCGGCAACTTCGAGAAGTTCTGGAAGATCTTTGACGAGCGCCTGGCTCTCTGCCACAAGGCACTGCAGGCCCGCCATCAGCGCCTGATGGGCACCCCCAGCGATGCCGCCCCCATTCTGTGGCAGTACGGCGCACTGGCCCGCCTGAAGAAGGGCGAGAAGATCGACAAGCTGCTCTTTGGCGGCTACTCCACCATCAGCCTGGGCTACGCTGGTCTGTATGAGTGTGTGAAGTATATGACCGGCAAAAGCCACACCGATGCCGGTGCCAAACCCTTTGCCCTGAGCGTGATGCAGCACATGAACGACAAGTGCGCCGAGTGGAAGAAGGCCGAGAACATGGATTACTCTCTCTACGGCACCCCGCTGGAATCCACCACCTACAAGTTTGCCAAGTGCCTGCAGAAGCGGTTCGGCATCGTGCCCGGCATCACCGATAAGAACTATATCACCAACAGCTACCACGTCCATGTTTCGGAGCACATTGATGCCTTTACCAAGCTCAAGTTTGAGAGCGAGTTCCAGGAGCTGTCCCCGGGCGGTGCCATCAGCTATGTGGAAGTGCCCAACATGCAGGACAATCTGGAGGCCGTGATAAGCGTGCTGCAGTTCATCTACGACAACATCATGTATGCCGAGCTGAACACCAAGTCCGATTACTGCCAGTGCTGCGGCTACGACGGAGAGATCAAGATCGTTGAGGATGACGGCAAGTTGGTGTGGGAGTGCCCCAAGTGCGGCAACCGTGACCAGAACAAGCTGAACGTTGCCCGCCGCACCTGCGGTTATATCGGCACCCAGTTCTGGAACCAGGGCCGGACACAGGAGATCAAGGATCGGGTGCTGCATCTGTGATGAATTACGCAACAATCAAGTATTACGACATTGCCAATGGGCCGGGGGTGCGCACCAGCATCTTTGTTTCGGGCTGCAGGCACCACTGCCCGGGCTGCTTCAACGAGGTGGCATGGGATTTCGGGTACGGTCAGCCTTTCGACAAAGCTGTGCGCAACGAGATCTTTGCATCCTGCCAGCCCGACTATATTGCAGGCATCTCCCTGCTGGGCGGTGAGCCTTTTGAGCCGGAGAACCAGCGGGAGCTGCTGCCCTTTGTCCGCAACTTCAGGGCGCTGTACCCGAATAAGAGCGTCTGGTGCTATTCCGGTTACACCTGGGAGCAGCTGACCGGCAGTGTTCCCTGCCCGGCCCGCTGTGAGGTCACCGATGAGCTGCTGAGCCTGCTGGATGTTCTGGTGGACGGCCGCTTTGTGGAAGCCCAGCACGATATCTCCCTGCGCTTCCGGGGCAGCTCCAACCAGCGGCTTCTGGATGTACCCAAGAGCCTTGCCGCAAAGGTCCCCGTCTGGTGGGAGGACGAACAGGTGTTTGCCACACACACGATGTAAACCTCTCAGTCGCGCTGACGCGCGCCAGGCCCCCTGGTAAGGGAGCCCTTGGCATAGCAATACACTTTCATGCAATAAAACAACGCCCGATTTTCCACACACTACGCAGAGCGAGTGGAAAATCGGGCGCTTTGTCATTTAACGGGATGAAACCATATCCTCGATGACACCCAGGAACTCCTGGCCATAGCGGGCGGCCTTTTTCTCGCCCACACCGGGGATATTGAGCAGTTCCCCCACGCTCAGGGGCTTTTTCAGCGCCATCTGGCGGAGGGTGGAATCGTTGAACACCATATAGGCGGGAAGCTTCTGCTTTGCGGCCAGCCGCTTGCGCAGGGCATAGAGGGCCGCCAGCAGCTTCTCGTCCGCTTCGCTGAGGGCATCCTCGTCGGCACGGCGGCGGGAGGCCGAGGCCAGCCGCTTCGCACTGGCCGCGGCGCGCTGGCGGGCCTGTGCCGCCTGCTCCTCCACCTGTTCGGCGGCCTGTGCTGCCAGCAGACAGTTGGAACAGTTCTCGCACTTCTGGGGCGCGGCCTCGCCGAAGTAGCTCAACAGATACCCCCGCAGGCAGCGCGGCGTGGTGGAGTAGAAGGTCATGTACTTGAGCCGTTCCTCTGCCTTGCGTGCCGCTTCGGCCTTGACATCCGCAGGCAGGCCGTTGTCAGCCTCCATCTCCTTGTCGATAAAGAACCGGATGGTGCGCACATCGGTGCCGGAATAGAGCAGGGTGCAGCGGGCTGGCTCCCCGTCACGGCCCGCGCGGCCCGCCTCCTGATAATAGCTCTCCAGATCCTTGGGCATATTATAATGGATGACGAACCGGACGTTTGGCTTATCGATGCCCATGCCGAAGGCATTGGTCGCCACCATGATCTGCACCCGGTCATAGAGGAAATCGTCCTGATTCTGCCGCCGGGTATCCGCATCCAGTTTGGCGTGGTAGGCTGCCGCCCGGATTCCCCGGCTCTGCAGCAGGCGGGTGGTCTCGTCCACCTGCCGGGTGGTACTGCAATAGATGATGCCCGCATTGTCCCGCTCCCTGAGCACAAGGTCGAGCAGAACTTTGGGCTTCTCGCTGGGCAGGGCCCTGCGGGTGGCAAAATAGAGGTTGGGCCGGTCGAAGCTGGTGGTCACCTCGTAGGGGGTGTGGAGTTCCAGATGGGTGCGGATGTCCTCCCGCACATGGGCCGTGGCGGTGGCCGTAAAGGCTCCCACCACCGGGCGCTTGGGCAGGCTGTCCACAAACGCCTTGATGCGCAGGTAGCTGGGGCGGAAGTCCTGCCCCCACTGACTGATGCAGTGGGCCTCGTCCACCGTGACCATACTGATCTCCCGCTCCTGCGCAAACCGCTGGAAGCCCGGCATCTCCAGCCGCTCCGGAGCCACATAGATGATCTTATACCACCCCTCCCGGGCGCGGCGGAGCATCAGGGCCTTCTGGTTGTCCGTCAAACTGTTGTTCAGGAAAGCTGCCGCCACACCGGCCTGTACCAGCGCCCCCACCTGATCCTTCATCAGGCTGACCAGCGGTGAGACTACGATGGTGATGCCCGGCAGCAGCAGGGCCGGCACCTGATAGCAGATGGACTTGCCCGCACCTGTGGGCATCACGGCCAGCACATCCTGCCCGGCCAGCAGGCGGGAGACGATCTCCTCCTGACCCGGGCGGAAGCTGTCGTAGCCAAAGACTTTTTTCAGAATACTATGCGGACTTTCCATGGTTCCTCCTATCCATACAAAACCGCTCCGTCATTGCTTCGCAATGCCACCTCTCCTGGTAGGGGAGCTGGACGCAAAGCGGCCTGAGAGGTTTATAACCCAATCAGTATACCACAACTCCCCGGATAATTGTAAAACATCTCTGACATTTCCCACGTTCGATAGCATTTCCTGCACAAAAATGCTATAATATGGGTACATATCTCCATCCCGGCCCCTGCCTTGTGCATCTGCCGGAAAAAAGCAAAGGAGTATTTTGTATGGCTCAGAAATTGATCACCTTCGCCGTCCCGTGCTACAACTCGGCGGCATATATGCGCCACTGCATCGAGACCCTGCTCTCCGCCGGGGAGCAGGCCGAGATCATCCTGGTGGACGATGGTTCCACCAAGGATGACACCCCCGCCATCTGCGACGAGTACGCCGCCAAATATCCCACCATCGTCAAGGCCATCCATCAGGAGAACGGCGGCCACGGCGAGGGCGTGAATCAGGGCATCCGCAACGCCACCGGCCTGTATTACAAGGTAGTGGACAGCGACGACTGGCTGGACGAAGCAGCCCTCAGGACCGTGCTGGCCAAGCTGAACACGCTGACTGCCCGGGGCACCGCGCCTGACCTGATGATCTGCAACTATGTCTACGAGCATGTGGAGGACAACACCAGCCACACCGTGCGCTATACCAACGTGTTCCCCCAGAACCGACTGTTCAACTGGACGCATGTCGGCCACTTCCGGCCCGACCAGAACCTGCTGATGCATTCGGTGATGTACCGCACACAGGTGCTGCGGGACTGCGGCATGGTGCTGCCCAAGCACACCTTCTATGTGGACAACATCTTTGTCTACCAGCCCCTGCCTTTTGTCAAGAGCATGTACTATATGGATCTGGACCTGTACCGCTACTTCATCGGCCGGGCCGACCAGAGCGTGAACGAGAGTGTGATGGTCAAGCGGGTGGACCAGCAGCTGCGAGTGACCCGCCACATGATCGACTGCCAGGACCTGGATGCCCTCAAGGGCCAGAAGAAGCTGCGCAGCTATATGCTGCACTACCTCTCCATGATGATGGCCATCAGCGACATCTTCCTGCTGCTGGACGGCAGTGCCGCCGCCAAGCAGAAGGAGAACGAACTGTGGGCCTACCTCAAGGCACACACCAGCGCCGGGGTCTACCGCTCCATCCGCTACGGCTTTGGCGGCGTGACCAACCTGAAGATCCCCAAGGGCGACAAGCTCGTGCTGGGCGGTTACCGCCTTGCGCAGAAGATTTTTAAATTCAATTAACAAATGTTGCTTTTCCTCCTCAGATAAGATATACTTTTTAACGTATCTTAATTCCTGAGGAGGATCTTGTTTTATGGAGCAATTGCTCATTTGCATGTCTCTTTCGCTCATTGCAGGCCTGTTGGCATCCCGTGCAGCGAAAGCGGTCCGTCTGCCGGCCGTCACCTCTTATCTGGTGGCGGGGCTTCTGCTGGGCCCCTTCTTTCTGGGTCGGCTGGGCCTGAGCGGCTGGGGCTTCGGCTTCGGGAGCCTTGCACAGGTCGAGAGCTACGGCATCATCACACAGGTGGCACTGGGCTTCATCGCCTTTGTCATCGGCAACGAGTTCCGGCTCAGCGCGTTGGAGAGCATGGGCAGGCAGGCGGTCACTGTGGGCATCCTGCAGGCCGTTATCACCACCGTGCTGGTGGATATCGCTCTGGTGGCCCTGCACTTTGCCCGGCCGGATGTCATCTCAATGGCATCGGCCATCACGCTGGGTGCCATCGCCTCTGCCACAGCCCCTGCCGCCACCCTGATGGTGGTCAAGCAGTACAAGGCAAGCGGTCCCCTGACCCGCCTGCTGCTGATGGTGGTCGCCATTGACGATGCCGTGGGTCTGGTGCTCTTCTCGGCCTCTTTCGGCATCGCAAACGCGCTGGAACAGGGCCGCATCGACCCCATCAGCATCCTTCTGGAGCCTCTGGTGGAGATCGTACTCAGCCTGAGTCTGGGCGCGCTGGCCGGTCTGCTGCTCAACCAGCTGGAGATCTACTTCCACTCCCGCTCCAAGCGCATGAGCCTTTCGGTGGCCTTTGTGCTGCTGACGGTGGGCCTTTCCATGGTCAGCTTTGAGGTCGGCCCCATCCACTGCAGCTTCTCGCTGCTGCTGGTCTGCATGATGACCGGCACCGTGTTCTGCAACATCTGCCCCACTTCCGATGAGCTGATGGACCGCCTGGACCGCTGGGTAAGCCCGGTGAACATCCTGTTCTTCGTGCTGTCCGGCGCGGAGCTGGATCTGAACATCCTTGCAAACCCCATGGTCCTGCTCATTGGTGCCGTCTATATCGCTTCCCGCTCTCTGGGCAAGATCTCCGGCTCCTATGTCAGCTGCAAGGCCACCCGCTGCAGTGAGAAGATCCAGAAGTATTTGGGCATCACCCTGCTGCCGCAGGCCGGTGTGGCACTGGGCATGGCCGCCGAGGCTGCCGAGCTTTCCGACGGCCACATGGTGCGCAACGTGGTGCTCTTCTCGGTGCTGGTGTACGAGCTGGTGGGCCCGACCCTGGCCAAGCTCAGCCTGACCGCCGCAGGCGAGATCATTCCCGAGGGCCGCACGAGCGCCCGTACCACCAACAAGCCGGAGGAACCAGTGTCTGTTAAGTAGTCATCGGCTTCTCTATCTAAGAAATTAACGACAAAAGCCTCCCCTGCAGCGCTATTCTTCTGCACAGGGAGGTTTTGTTCTGTCCGGAAATGTGTTTTCTTTTACCAGATGGGAAAATGCCGTTTCCTCAGGCTGATCTTCCGCGTTTCGTCATCATATTCCGCCTGCCACACCTCCAGTTCCTTCGGGTCCCGCCCTGCTTCCTCCATAGATTTTCGCAAGGTTCGGAAAATCTGCATCTTATCAGCTTCCGATGTCTTGATACCAAAGATCACGCCCTCCAGGATTGCTGGGTCGTATCCCACATAGCGCTCTGCCTCCGTGTGCTGATGAAAACTGTCATTCATAAGCAGTCGATATTCCTGTTCATGGCTCCAGGCAGGAAGCTTCGTCAAATATTTCTCCTGCTGGTCTTTCCAATACTGCACCCGCCACGCATCCTTGTCGTAAAGTTCTAGAATCCGGCTTCGTTCACCTTTGGACGAAACCATCCAGGATTCAATCTGCGAAAAAGTCAGCCGTCCCAATGATTCAAAAAAGTTGCGCTTTACCTGCTCGTCCGTATAACGAACTGGGTAGACCGGGTCATCCCGAAAACCGCAGGAATATCCGCTACTTGAACTCCAGCTTTCGGCTGTTTTTACACGAAGAGTCTGCTTTCCATTTTCTTCGTTGGCACGGTAGACTAGACAGACACCGCAGTGATTTTGCGCATAATTTCCCCACATGGCCGAGTTTGTTCCATCGGTGGAAAAGCACATCATAAACATTCTGGGGTAGGGCAGTTCCTGCAGACCAGCAATATAAAGGGCCGGAAATCCCAGCCTCACCTTCAGCCAGAGCCTCCGCTTCCGGGCATTTGGTTCGTTTGCCTCGATCTCCTGTTCCAGTTTCAGAAAACTGCTTTCCAGTGTTTCTTCATAAACCTCAAAAGCTGCCTTCATCATTTTTATCAGCGGACTTTCAAGATTTCCAAAGCCTCCCATCTTTTCCCAGTCGGCCTTTTCGCTGATTGACACCACCGGCCCGCCCTGCTCCTCTGGCAGCGTTTTCCGTTTGTGCATGTCGTCCAGACAAATTTTGATTGCATCCTCATGGCAGAGCCGCAAAATTTGCCTCAAGCGGTGGGCATTCATTTCGGTCTCCGTATTTCCTAGATCTACTATCAGCTTCTGCACCAATGCTGTCTGTACAAAACGATCCGATAATTCTTTCCAGACCTGCCCCAGCGGAACATCATCAAAGCAGTGAATATCCGGAATAACTGCCCTCTCTGCCAAAAGTTCCTCGCTTGCATTCAATTGAATGCCAACTACAGCATAGTATACACTGCAGATATAGTTCCGGAACAGTCCCTCCCACGCCGGACAATCGCCTTTCCAGTAAATCTGAGCATAGCCCTCCAAGGGATCATTCAATTCGTTCCGGTCCGCATAGCGGAATGTACGGCACTCGATCTCCTTTCGTGCGCTTTCCACTGATCGGTAGTGATACAAGTTCATTCTTCTCTCCTCCTTCAAAGAACAAAGATCCCGGAGGGCGTTTCTGCCCTCCGGGATCTTTACTTATTTCAGCACGATCTCATCGTTCTCAGCATCCACGGTCAGGGTGGAGCCGGAAACAAGGGTACCGTCGATGATCTTTTCAGCGGCGGGGTCCTCCACAGCCTTGCGGATGGTCCGGCGCAGGTCGCGGGCACCAAACTTGCCGCCCTGGCTCTTGTGCACCAGCGCTGCCAGTGCCGCCGGGGTATAGCTGTAGGCAATGCCCTTGGCCTCCATGCTGGGCTTGTACTCGTCCAGCATCAGGGCGGCAATGCCCTGCAGGGTCTCCTCGCTCAGCGGCTTGAAGGTGATGACCTCATCCACGCGGCCCAAAAACTCCGGGCGGAGGAACTGGCTCAGCGCCTTGCGGCTCTTCTCCTCGTTCCGCTCCTCCTCGCTGCGGTTGAAGCCCAGACTTGCGGTGGTCTGGTCGCTGCTGCCCGCATTGGAGGTCATGCAGATAACGGTGTTGGAGAAATCCACGGTGCGGCCCTGGGCATCGTTGATCTTGCCCTCGTCCAGGATCTGCAGCAGGATATTCATCACATCGGGATGGGCCTTTTCGATCTCATCGAACAGCACCACGCTGTACGGGCGGCGGCGGACCTTTTCGGTCAGCTGACCCGCCTCCTCGTAGCCCACATAGCCCGGAGGGGAACCGATCATGCGGGACACGGCGTACTTTTCCATATACTCGCTCATATCCAGCCGGATCAGGGGGTCGGGGCCGTCAAAGAGCTGGTTTGCCAGCTGCTTCACCAGCTCCGTCTTGCCCACGCCGGTGGGGCCCACAAAGATGAAGCTGGCCGGACGGCGGCGGCCCGAAAGGTCGGCGCGGCTGCGCTTGACCGCCTGCGCCACCAGATGCACGGCATCGTCCTGACCGATGATCTTCTTTTTCAGCTCGGTCTCAAGGCTGGCGAGCTTTGCATACTCGGTTTCCCGGATCTTCACCGCCGGGATGCCCGTCCACAGCTCAATGACCTTGGCCACATCGTCCATGGTCACCTGGATCTCCCCGGCCGCAGCCTGCTTGGCAGGCAATTCCCGCTCCAGCTGCGCCATCCGGGTCTTGCGCTCTGCCACACGCTCGTAGTCGATGGGCTCGTTTACATCGGCGTTTTCCATGTCGGCCTCTTCCTGCCTGAGGGCCTCCAGTTCCTTCTGCATGGTCAGGTACTCGGAGATGACCGGGTGGGCCAGATTGCAGCAGGCACAGGCCTCGTCCAGCAGGTCGATGGCTTTATCGGGCAGGTAGCGGTCGGTGATATACCGCTCGCTCAGAGTCACGGTGGCGTTCAGCACATCGGCGGGCACCTGCACATGGTGGTGCTCCTCGTAGTAGTGCTTGATGCCGCCCATCACGGCCAGCGTATCAGCAACGCTGGGTTCCTCCACCCGCACGGGCTGGAACCGGCGCTCCAGCGCCTGGTCCTTCTCGATATACTTGCGGTACTCGTTGAAGGTGGTGGCACCGATGACCTGGATCTCGCCGCGGGAGAGGGCGGGCTTCAGGATGTTGCCCGCATTCATGGCACCCTCGCTCTCACCAGCAGAGGTAATGGTGTGGATCTCGTCAATGAACAGGATGACGTTGCCCGCCGCCTTGACCTCGCTCAGCAGGCCCTTGACCCGCTGCTCGAACTGGCCCCGGAACTGGGTGCCTGCCACAAGGCTGGTCAGGTCAAGCAGGAAGATCTCCTTATCCTGCAGCCCTGCCGGCACCTGCCCCTTGGCAATGCGCTCCGCAATGCCCTCGGCAATGGCGGTCTTGCCAACGCCCGCCTCACCAATGAGGCAGGGGTTGTTCTTCTGGCGGCGGCTCAGGATCTGGATGGTGCGGTAGATCTCCCGGTCGCGGCCGATGATATCATCCAGCTTCCCCTCCCGGGCTTTGCGGGTCAGGTTCTCGCAGTAGGTATCCAGAAACTTGCGGCGGGGCGGCTTTTTGTCGTTTTTGCCCGCCTTCTTCTCGTTTTTGCCGTTCTGGGCACCGCCGTTCACCCCCAGCGGGAAGGTGGCGCTGGAGCCGGGCACAAGGTCGCCGTCCTCTTCGCTCTGGTCCGGCTGGCCCATGCCCATCATCATGGAGAAGGGGTTCATATTGCTCATGTCCCCCATCTCCTGCATCATGTTTTCCATCCGGTCTTCCATGGCATCCATGTCCTCATCAGACATGCCAAACTGCTTCATCAGATCATCGACCGGTTTGATGTGCATCTCTCGGGCACAGTGCAGGCAGTACCCCTCGTTTTTCATCTGGCCATTTTCCATCCGCTGGACAAAAATAATGGCAGGCCGCTTCTGGCATCGAATGCAGACCATTGTTCCTCCTTTTCCCTCCCCGCTCAGACAAACGGGTTGAACACATTGAATACTTTATAGTAAAGGCTGCCGCTCATCACCGTGTCGTTGAGCATGGTGAGGTTGCCGCCGGTGATCACAATGAGCGCCCAGACCACGCAGAGCACCAGATAGATGTCCACAAGGCTGGCAATGCCGCCCACGCCCCAGCCCAGCCAGTGGTTCACTGCACCGATCACGGGCAGCTTGTTCACCAGCCCCAGCACTGTGACCAGCAGGCTGACCAGCATCCGCAGCAGGGCAAACGCCACAAAGAACAGCA